>OBJT01000189.1_pt1 | contig 16585 bp, 18 predicted proteins | sample 1519861 | NCBI WGS metagenome assembly OBJT01 (sample SAMN02401118, study PRJEB22541) | soil metagenome, isolate JX
AGGGTCGCATTCAAATAAAAAAAAGACGGTCTAAAAAAACCAGACCGCCCGCACTATCAACTGGAACTTACCAACCGAGTGCTTGCTGTTGCTTCTGAATCAATTCCGCGATTCCTTTTTCTGCAAGCTCTAACATGGCATTACACTGTTGGCGAGTAAACGGTTTATCTTCTGCCGTTCCTTGAATTTCAATAAATTCACCCGCTTGTGTCATCACCACATTTAAATCCGTTTGGCAATTTGAATCTTCTTCGTAGCATAAATCGAGGAGAACTTCGTCTTGATACATTCCCACCGAGATTGCAGCGATCAGACCTTTTAAAGGGTCTTGTTTAATTTTTTTGTTGCTGAGCAATACATTCATTGCATCAACCAAAGCCACTGCTGCACCTGTAATTGCTGCAGTACGCGTTCCGCCATCCGCTTGGATCACATCACAGTCAATCGTAATGGTGTTTTCACCTAACTTCTTCAAATCCACCATGGCACGCAAACTACGACCAATCAAACGTTGAATCTCTTGAGTACGACCACTTTGCTTACCGCGTGCTGCTTCACGATCACTACGGGTATGTGTTGAACGCGGTAACATGCCATATTCAGCAGTCACCCAACCTTGCCCTTGTCCTTTTAAAAATCGTGGAACAGAGTTGTCAATGCTTGCTGTACACAGCACTTTGGTATGACCAAACTCAACCAAAACTGAACCTTCAGCGTAACGGGTATAGTTACGGGTAATTTTTACCTCTCGTAATTGGTCTAATGCTCTCTGGTCAATACGCATAATGATTCCTTAAAACTATGGCACAAAAGTAATTGCGCCATAGTATAGCTCATTTGCCTACCTATTCCGTTTTACTTATTCGTTACAATTCACCCATTTAAGCAAACTTCAATTTTGCCTTCAGTTTGCTTATTGCTTGAGCAAGATGGCTACCGACATTATTTGGCAGTGAACATTTGGCTAAACGTACCCAAACCGTCCAAAACTGCTTCATAAAGTTCGCTTCGTTATAGTTGATACCATATTCAGCACATAACACTCTGATTTTAGGTGCAACTTCTTCATAACGATTGGCTGGCATATCTGGGAATAAATGGTGTTCAATCTGATGGCTCAAGTTACCACTCATAAAGTGCATCCATTTTCCACCGGTGAAGTTGCTTGAACCACGAATCTGGCGTAAGTACCACTCAGCTTTGGTTTCATTTTCAGTATTGTCTGCTTCAAAAGTTTCCGCATCTTCGGTGAAGTGACCATTAAAAATCACTGCCGATGACCAAAGATTACGGATAATGTTCGCCACTGCATTTCCTGCTAAAACAGGAATAAAATTAATGGTCGCAATCGCTGGAAAGAATACATAATCTTTTAACACTTGGCGTTTCGCTTTTTTACGGAACTCGGCCGCATCTGCCCAAACTTGTTTCCAAGTCTTGGTTTTATAAACTAAAGCATCTTCCAAATGTAAATTTTGTACGCCCACATACCACTGAAAAAAGAACATCAATTGCAATGCCAATGGAATATTCGCCAAGTGACGGACTTCCCATTTCTGATCTTCACTTACGCGTAAAATACCATAGCCGACATCGTGGTCTTTACCAACGATATTGGTGTAAGTATGGTGCATATAGTTATGCGTATAACGCCAGTCATTACCTGAACAGGTATTGTCCCAATCATAGTCTTCACCACGTAAGCTTGGGTCATTGAGCCAGTCAAACTGGCCATGCATAACATTGTGTCCAAGCTCCATGTTTTCTACGATTTTAGAAACGCCCAGCATTGCTGTTCCGACCAACCATACAGGTGGAATCCAGCCTCCAAACATCAACATGCTACGTGAAGCAATCTCGGTGTAACGCACAAAATTACGTACTTTGTAGATATATTTCGAATCTTGTTCACCAAGGTTTTGCATCACCTCAAGACGAATTGCTTCTACACGGCGACCAAACTCTGCAACTTGCTCAGGTGTTAAATGGGCCGATTTGGATGCTGTTTTAAACTCTAATGCCATATTCATTGTGATAATCCTCAATATTTCTTTTTATAGGTCAATCGTGACTGGGCTAAGCGCCTGACTCACACATAATTTGATTGCGCGGTTCGGTTGATCATCAATTTCACCCGTGATCACATTTTGTGTCACGCCGCTGACTTTAGTACAGCTACAGCGGTTACATACACCCATACGGCAACCATGTTGTGGGCGTAAACCTGCTTGTTCTGCACTACTTAGGAGATTCGTCGTTGCAATAAAGTTCTGTTGTGCACGGCGGAAGGTAATCTGTTGAGCTTCATTGGACTGTTCCAACTGCACAGGTTGGAAGAATTCCTGATGGAAATTTTCTGCTGCGCCATGTTGCATATAGATCTCTTGTGCTTGACGCATCATGCTGTGGTGACCACATGCATAGGCTTGAATTTCTTTAAAATTCGGTACCAATTGCTCTAACAAAGCTGTATCTAAATGCTGTTTGGCTACAGAGGTATTAAAGAAATGGTATTTTAGCTGTGGATATTGTTTCGCCAAATCCACGATCTCTTGATGGAACACTTCAGCACGGTTGAAGTACACCACATGAATTTCTTTTAAGTTCTGTGCAATCGCTTGTTTCAATAAAGAATAGATGGCAGTGATACCAGAACCTGATGCAATTAATAGTGTGGGTTGCTGCCCTTGGTGCAAAACAAAATCACCTTGTGCTTGCGAGATTTCAACACAATCACCCACGTGTAAAAGCTGAGCTGCACTAGAGACTAGACCTTGCACTTTGATTCCCAGACGGATCTCTCCTTGTGGCGTAATATCAATAATTGAATAACTACGCTGATGATAAATCCCCTGAATCATCAAGGTAATCAAAATACTTTGTCCTGCACTTACTTGCGAAAGATCAAAGTTATGATTTGGCTTTAAAGTCAATAAAACCATATCTGTACTTAATGAGCGTACTGCTGTCACTTCAGCAAGAATACGTTTCCAAGCAAAAGTTGGTTTTATTTTTTGCAAAACAAAATCAACAAAATCTTCTCTAACCCAGTGTGGCTGATACCCTAACTTTGCGTTCATACGTTCCTCGTTTTGTATCTGGCTATTTATATTGAGTGAACAAATGTTCATGTAGTGAACATGTGTACACTATATTCACTTGTGTTCACTGAGTCAACACTTGTTCACTAATTTTCTGAGTGTTTTTTACTCTTTTTTATAAATGCTTAAATTCTCTTGAGAAAAACAACGCCTTGAGGAGATACTGAACCTGCTGAAAATGTGACTGAATTTGCCAAAAGCTAAAAAGTGTCTGATTGAGCAATGGATTAAAGCTAAAAAAAAGCTATTTTTTTGCTAGACTATAGGGTCTGTTGGCATTTCACAGATGCTTGCGACAGAGAACATCTTTTTGACGATACAAGGCTTGACTTACGAAATTTAGCCCTTCTAAATGAGTAAGGCATAACGCAGTAGCGACAAAAGATGAACCTGTCCCGCAGGGTTATGGCTAAAACTGCCCCAAACTTCGTTATGAAGCTTGACAAGGGAGCCGCCATTGTCTGCGTTTCATGCCTTGTTTGTGTGGTTTTAGCCTATAACGCAAGGCATGGCTGAAATATCAACAAACCCTACTATATGGTTTTAATGGATCTTATTCATGTCGATTAGAGATGAACGAAAACAACAGAGTCGGCAAGCTCTACTGGATGCAGCACTTCACCTCAGTACCTCTGGGCGCTCATTTAGTAGTATTAGTTTGCGAGAAGTTGCTCGCGAAGTTGGTTTAGTACCAACAGCGTTTTATCGTCATTTCCAAGATATGGAAGCACTGGGGCAAGAGCTCGTTGATCAAGTCTCTTTACATCTCAAAAGTCTGATTCATCAACTCGGTCAAAGCTATCTAAAACATAGTGGAGCAGCTAAAACCCGCACCAGTATTGAGCTATTCGTGCAGGCGGTCAATCATAGTCCGCAACAATGGCAGTTTATGATTGCCGAACGTTGGGGGGGATCCGAAACGGTAAGAATCGCAATTGCACGTGAAATTGAGTTTTTGATTGAAGATCTCGCTATTGATCTCTGCAAGCTTGAAACCTTCAAGCACATTAAAGACGCCAAACATTTACAAGTCTTATCCACCATTTTAATCAATATGTCTTTTACATGGGCGATGACGTGGATCAATCTACCCAAACAGTTTGAGATCGATGATTTATTAGAACAACAGAATCTATTTATAGACAACGCAACCACTCAGGTTCGTTTGTTATTTAATGGGATCTCAAATTGGGAACCACAAAACGTTTGACTATATCAAGCTTAAAGTTTGATATATAAAAGCATTGCTTCGCGTTATTATGCATTAGACAATAAAGCATTGCCGTTTAGAACACTATGAGGAGCTTATAAGCATCATGAATCCTGATCGTCATACACAGTTCTTAATTCGCAAAGAAAAAATTTTGCAGGTTGCTGAAAAACTATTACTAGAAAACAACCAAGAAATGACCCTAGATGAACTGGTTGCCGAACTGGACATTGCCAAAGGTACACTATACAAACATTTCCGCAGCAAAAACGAACTGCTACTGGAACTTATTATTCAAAATGAAAAAGAAATTTTAAAAATTTCAGATAAATATAATACTGATGTCAAAGAATATGCGCCTCGCTATATGCTCTATCATCTAAAAGCACCCAGTCGTACGATTCTATTGCATCAATTAGAAGAACATCTCACCATGACTGAATCAAAGTTAAAACATCTCTTTGATGAGCTCTATGAAATTCGTCAGCAACGTATTGTTTCTTTGAAAGAAATGACCGAAAAATATTTAAAGTCGCAAAATTATGACATGTCGATTCGTGATTATTTATCTTATATTTGGTCACTGACCTACGGTGCAGCATTATTGTTAAATTCAAGCTATTACCAACGCTCAATCGGCTCACGGGAAAAATTAATTAACCTGTATGTCAATCAGGCTCTATCGTTGCCTACACAAAAAGTGCAAATTGACATAGAAGCTTTGGATAATGAATAACACGGAATAAAAAGGACTGCGGCAATTACCCCCAGTCCTTTATACTTTAACTAAAGATCAATTTTATTTGCCTTTACGCTCTTTTTCTAATAAGAAGTCAACTACTTGGGTGACTTTTGCATCTTCACCATGTACCACATATTTCCCGTTTACCACGACTGCAGGTACGCCTGTCAATTGGTACTGTTGAGCCAACTGATTTGATTCCGCAATTTTTGCAGTAATTGGGAAAGAGTTAAACATACTATTAAATTTCTGTTCTGGCACACCGTAACGCGCAAAGAACTTCGCTTGAGAGGCTTGGTCAAAGATCTGCTGACCCCCCTCATGAATCGCATGGAACAGTGGAATATGAGTTCTCTTACGAACACCAAGCGCCTCTGACACATAGTAACCACGCGCACCTTGTTCCCACACTTTATTCATAGCTGCTGGTGTACGAAGGAAATACACATCTTTTGGAATTTTCTTTAACCAAGTTTGCATATGCGGCTCAAGGTTATAGCAGTGACCACAGCCATACCAGAAAAATTCACGGACTTCGTATTGTCCTGCTGGCGCAACCGTTTTTCCAGGATTGGCCACAACTGTATAGTCTTTGCCTTCAACAAAATTGGCAGCCATTGCATTCATTGAAAACGTCAATGCAACTGCACCTAAACCACTGAGTACTAACTTTTTCATTGCCTGTGCTTTTCCTCTAAGCATTTTTCGTAAGTTTATATGCTAAATATAAAGCAAACTCGACTAATTCGTTTTTCTTCTGTGAAGTTTTTTATAGGATTTATCGCTTTTTTTGCCAGAATCGCTACACTACCCAAAGATTAAACCGAAATAATCATCCTAATATAGAGGTGACACCATGTCGCAATTGAATGTTGACCCGCAAGAAATCGCAAAATTTGAAGCATTGGCTGCCAAATGGTGGGATCAACATTCGGAATTTCGACCACTCCATCAAATCAACCCCTTACGCCTAAACTGGATCGATGAACGCGTTGGTGGTTTAGCGGGTAAAAAAGTCCTCGATGTGGGTTGTGGTGGTGGAATTTTGGCTGAGAGTATGGCCCGTCGTGGTGCTGATGTTCTTGGCATTGATATGGGTGAGGCTCCGCTTGCAGTGGGCCGCCTACATGCACAACAAGAAAATGTACAAAATATCGAATATCGCCAAATTCCTGTTGAACAACTAGCACTAGAGCAAGCAGGTCAATATGATGTCGTTACTTGCATGGAAATGATGGAGCACGTACCTGATCCTGCATCAATTGTTCAAGCTTGCCAAAACTTGGTGAAACCCGGTGGTCATGTGTTCTTTTCAACCATTAATCGCAATCCAAAATCCTATTTATTTGCGATTATTGGCGCAGAATATGTATTGCGCTTACTGCCAAAGGGCACACATGATTATCATAAATTCATCCGCCCTTCAGAAATGGCACATGATATTCGCAATGCAGGTTTAACCCTCAAGGAAATGATTGGCTTACATTACAATCCGATCACCAAGCACTATTGGCTTGCCCCAAATGTTGATGTGAATTACATGGTTCATACTACGAATACAGGTGCTTAATGAAAGCGGTTTTATTTGATCTAGATGGCACCTTAATTGACACAGCTGCTGACTTTATTCGAATCATTCAGCAAATGTGTCGGGACGAGCAACGTCCAGTCGTTGATGCAGAACTCATTCGCACCCAAGTGTCCGAGGGCGCGCGTGCTATGGTGAAATTGGTTTATCCTGAATTAGAACTCACTGATCCTATTTTCTTAGCACATCGCCAACGCTTTTTAGATGTATATGGTGACAACATCGTCGTTGATACCGATCTATTTGAGGGCATGTATCCATTACTTGAACAACTTGAGGCAAATCAGATTCCTTGGGGGATCGTGACCAATAAACCACGTGGTTTGAGTGAGTCCTTACTGGCAGAATTGCAACTGACTGAACGTTGTTCTGTTTTGGTTTGTCCTGAAGATGTAAGTAAAACTAAACCAGATCCTGAACCCATGTATTTAGCGGCAAAACAACTACAGATTGATCCGAAAGAGATTATCTATGTCGGAGATCATCCCCGTGATATTGATGCGGGTCGTCATGCAGGGATGTACACCATTCTAGCTGCATATGGCTATTTACCTATTGAATCCCGTGATGATCTTAGTGCGTGGCAAGCAGATGCCATTATTCACACTGTTGATGAGCTTCAACAATTGCTCCAACAGAAAATCACAGTTTTAGCAGAAAATCAGGGTATGATGAGTTAAACAACTCAGATAACAACAGGAGGCATAACAATGAAATATTCAGAATATCAACCTCGCCCAGATCTACTTAAAGATCGCATTATCTTAATCACAGGTGCTGGTGATGGGATCGGACGAGCTGCTGCGATGAGTTATGCCCTTCATGGTGCAACGGTGGTATTACACGGTCGTACCTTAAACAAACTTGAAGTCATTTATGATGAAATTGAGGCTTTAGGTGCGCCGCAACCTGCTATTCTCCCATTACAACTCTCAACGGCATCGAGTCATGATTATGAGCTTTTGGTCGATACCTTAGAACAGCAGTTTGGTCGTTTAGATGGTATTTTGCACAATGCTGGCATGCTAGGTGATCGTGTGGAACTCGCCAATTATCCTGTGGATGTCTGGGATGATGTCATGGCGGTAAATTTACGTGCGCCTTTTGCTTTAACTCAAGCCTTATTACCTTTACTCGAAAAATCAGATCATGCTTCTGTGATCTTTACCAGTTCCGGTGTTGGGCGTGAAGCACGTGCATTGTGGGGTGCTTATTCAGTTTCCAAGATTGCGACGGAAGCCATGAGCAAAATCTTTGCCTTAGAAAATAGCTTCCCAAACATTCGCTATAACTGTATTAATCCAGGTGGAACACGTACCGCCATGCGTGCTAAAGCCTATCCAGATGAAGATCCAAAAGTGTTACCTACACCAGACAGCATCATGCCTGCCTATCTTTATCTGATGGGTGATGATAGCTTAGACATGAACGGGCAAAGTATTGATGCACAAGATTAAGTTCTGCTGACATTCAGACTTTATGAGAATAATTCCAAACAGCATTGAAGACTAACTTGATGCAGAGAGCCGTGTAAATTATCTTCATCTTTTTAAAGGAACAATGAATTGATCTTCACAGTTTCTCTGCATTTTTAAGGTACAGTTTTCACATGAGAGACATCCGATATTAGGTGTATCATGAAAAATTTTTTCATTATTTTGATTTTAGGTTCAACTGCCTTATTGGGGAGTGTAACAAGTTTTGCGAGTCCTCCATTTGATCGCGATGAAGATACGCGAGGCAAACATGGTCGCAATTTTGAACGTTCAGATAATGACAACCGGATGCGTGAACGTCGTATGCGCGAGGAACGTGGTGTAGAGCGCTTGAAACAACATCGCTGGCAAGCGGGATATGTCATGCCTCAACACTACCGTGGCAATGGCTATAAAATAGATTATAAAGAAAATAATCTACCGAAGCCGGGACGTAATCAACAATGGTACAAAATCAACAACGACTATATCTTAGTTAACTCAGATGATAATAGTATTGTCACTATTCGAGCATTCTAACTACACCACATAGTCCTATACCAGATGGATGGCTCACAAGATCGCACTCAAATTTCATTTGAGTGCTTTTTATTAAACTAAATCATGTGAGTTTGAGTTTTTTTGTTTAGAATCATCTCATATCTGTTGATTTGAGATCGGTATGCCAAGTAAGCCTGTAGAAAAATTGCATCACAGCACTCAACATTATGTACATTGGTTTCGCCATTCTGCACCTTATATTAATGCACACCGAGATAAAACCTTTGTTCTGATGTTCGGTGGTGAAGCCGTTCAGCATGAAAATTTTCAGCATATTATTCACGATATTGCCCTGCTGCATTCTTTAGGCATTCGCTTAATCCTCGTATACGGCGCACGTCCTCAGATTAATCAAAATCTACATCAACAACAGATTGAAACACCGTTTCATCAAAATCGTCGCATTACCACACGCGAATCTCTACGTGGTGTGATGAATGCCGTGGGTTCAATTCGCCTAGAAATTGAAGCTCTATTATCCATGGGTTTAGCCAACTCACCGATGTTTGGCGCACGCATTGATGTTGTTTCAGGCAATTTCGTGACTGCGAAGCCGTATGGTATTCGTGAAGGAATCGATTTCCAGCTCACTGGAGATGTACGTTCGATTGATACCGATGCAATTCAACGTCATTTAGATAATCATAATATTGTTTTATTAGGGCCAACTGGCTATTCGACCACGGGTGAAGTCTTTAATTTACTCGCTGAAGAAGTCGCAACCAAAACGGCAACTGCATTAAACGCCGATAAACTGATTTTCTTAGGTGAAAAACAAGGGCTAATCAATGATCAACAACAACTGCTACGCGAGTTAAGTCCACGTCAACTTGAACCCTATATTCAACAATTCCAATCCCAATATCCTGAGTTTGCCTTACACCTCAAACAAGCTCAACAGGCATCATTGTCTGGTGTACATCGCGTGCATCTGATTTCTTATGCCTATGATGGTGCATTGATTGAAGAACTATTTACGCGTGATGGGGTCGGTACACTAATCACAGATGCCCACTATGAGGAGGTACGAATCGCCAACATCCAAGATGTCGGTGGTTTGATTAACCTACTTCGCCCACTCGAACAAGAAGGGATTCTGGTCTATCGCTCACGCGAACTTCTTGAAAGCGAAATTGAGCAATTTGCCGTGATTGAACGTGACGGCATGATTCTAGCCTGTGCGGCACTCTACCCCATCCCTACAGGAGAAAATGAAATCCGTTCAGCAGAAATTGCCTGCGTTGCTGTGGATTCAAACTATCGAAAATCCAATCGTGGCAGCCAGATCTTGCAATTTCTAGAAACTAAAGCCAAACAACAGGGCATTCAACAACTATTCGTGCTAACCACTCGCACGGCCCACTGGTTCTTGGAACAAGGCTTTATCGCGGCCAGTATCGATGATTTACCCAATGCTCGCCAAGCGCTCTATAACTATCAACGTAACTCCTTAGTCTTTAAAAAAGTTTTAGTTTGAGTTCATTTAGGTTGTAGATATTTTTATTTCTCATAAAGATATCTACAACTCATCAATATTACTGATTGATCTAAAATAAAAAACAGTCGTTTTCTTGAAATACCAAAATTAATTAAATTAAAAACAATATCTTATAAACTTTTCTGATGATCGCGTTTATACAAAGCATGGCTAAGCTTATGCAATCTTGTGTTTTGCACTTTTCCTTATAAATAAAGCCTAATTCGTTATTTTTTCTATCATAGAAAAAGTTTTAGCGTGGTTGCTCATCTTAATTCAATCTTTGATTTTTTGGGGAGCACAACCAACATGATCATTTCAAGCAAGCATTCATGGTCATATCTCATCATTGCAGCGAGCCTTGCCAGTTTGATGGGAATCACAGGTTGTGCAAAGAAACCTGAGCAGCAAGCAACAACACAACAAGAAACCACAACATTCAATATCGGCTTTCAAAAGTATGGCATTTTGCCGATCGTTAAAACCAAAGGTGAATTAGAAAAACGTCTTGCTGCTCAGGGAATCAAGGTGAAATGGATCGAATTCCCAGCGGGTCCCCAGCTTCTGGAAGGTTTGAATGTAGGAAGTGTGGTTTTTGGTGAAGCAGGCGAAGCACCACCGATCTTCGCACAAGCAGCGAATCCCAATTTGATTTATGTCGCCAACCAACCACCTGCTCCAACAGCTGAGGCATTAATCGTTCAAAAAGACTCACCTATACAATCGATCCAAGACTTAAAAGGTAAACGAATCGCGCTTAATAAAGGCTCGAATGTGCATTACCTCCTCCTTAAACTACTTGAAGCTCACAATCTCAAGCTCAGTGATATTCAACCTGTTTATTTACCGCCTTCAGATGCACGTGCAGCCTTTGAAAAAGGCGTGGTTGACGCTTGGGTTATTTGGGATCCGTTCCTTGCTGCAGCCGAGCATCAAATCCAAGCCCGAGTGATTGCCAACGGCGAAAATCTGGTGAACAACCACCAATTTTATTTGGCAGATCGCCAATATGCGGAGAACAATCCAGCAGTCTTACAAACAGTGATTACCACACTGAATCAAACCACAGACTGGGTCAAAGCACATCCTAAAGATGCAGCAAAATTACTCGAAAAGCCGACTGGTCTTGGGTTTGATGTGTTAAAGACCTCGATATCTCGTATGGGTTTTGGCGTTCAACCTATTTCAGAAAAGGTTGTGACAGAACAACAAGATGTGGCTAACGCGTTCTTCGCACAACAACTGATTCCAAAGCAACTTGTGATTCAAGATGCCGTATTAAAGAACAACATTCGATAATAGGGGATCATCATGACGTTATTAGCGAAAGTTTCTATTCTCGGCTTACTGATCTCTGCATTTTCAATCAGTGGCTGCCAAAAGACCGAATCTCAAAATACGGAAAAAGCGGCTTCAAGCAATCAACACACGGCGATCAAAACACTGACAATTGGCTTCCAGAAATCATCGCTCGCCTTATTGGTTGCAAAACAACAAAAACTCTTTGAACAAGAATTTCCCAAGACCAAAATTGAATGGCGTGAATTTCCAGCAGGCCCACAAATGTTAGAAGCGCTTGCCGTTGGTGCAGTTGACTTTGGCTATGTCGGGAATACGCCTCCCATTTTTGCACAAGCCGCAGCAAAACCGTTACGTTACATTGCCTATGAAGTCGTTCCAGCCACTGGTCAAGCGGTATTGGTTCATGCTGAGGATCAAATCGATACCCTTCAAGATTTGAAAGGCAAGCGTATCGCCGTACAAAAAGGTTCAAGTGCTCATGAGCTACTTGCAAAAACATTGCAAAAAGCAGGCTTATCATGGCATGACATTCAACCAATTTGGTTACCGCCTGCCGATGCCCGTGCAGCATTTGATAAACAAGCCGTAGATGCATGGGCGATTTGGGAACCCTACCTAGGTACTGCGGAGTTACAAGGTCATACCAAAACCTTGGTCGATGGCTCAGCTTTTCCTACCACTTATTCTTTTTATATTGGCAATCCAAGCTTCATTCAAAAGCATCCAGAGTCTGCCCTCAAGTTAATAAAGACCATCAATCTTGCAGATCAATGGATTGTGCAACACCAAGACCAAGCCTTACAGATCTATGTAAATAGTACTGGTTTAAGCACTCCTGTAGCACAACGTGTACTCGATAAAAGACCGAAACCCTCTCCTATTCAACCACTGACCACTGAAGTGATTCAGCATCAGCAACAAATTGCCGATTTATTTAAACAAGAGCAATTGATTCCTGTGCACATTGATATCCAGCACAGTGTTTGGACAACTCAATAAAAATTGATTTTATAAGGAATATCAACATGAATATTTTCTGGTTTATCCCCACTCACGGTGATAGTCGTTATTTAGGTACCAGCAAGGGTGCACGTCAAGTTGATCATGCTTATATGAAACAGATTGCTGTAGCGGTGGATAATCTCGGCTATGCAGGTGTATTAATTCCAACGGGACGTTCTTGTGAAGACCCTTGGATCACAGCCGCCAGCTTAATTGATGCCACCAAACAACTTAAATTTTTGGTGGCACTGCGCCCAGGCATTACCACACCCGCATTGGCCGCACGAATGGCAGCAACCTTTGATCGCCTGTCTAATGGTCGTATTTTATTGAACTTAGTGACGGGTGGTGATGAACAAGAGCTAAAAGGTGATGGTCTGTATGAAGACCATAACACGCGTTATCAAACCGCATCCGAATATGTCAAAATCTGGCGTGAAATCTTGACCCGCTCTCATACAGGTGAGTCCTTCACTTTTCATGGTGAGTGGTTAAGTGTCGATGATGCCAAACTGCTCTACCCGCCCGTACAACGTCCTTATCCACCGTTATGGTTTGGCGGTTCATCAGAAGCTGCTACTGAGTTAGCGGCGGAACAGGTCGATACCTATTTAACTTGGGGTGAGCCTCCTACTGCAGTAAAAGAGAAAATTGAATATCTCCGCGCCAAAGCAGCAGCTAAAGGCCGCACACTCACTTATGGCATTCGCTTACATGTGATTGTTCGCGAAACCAATGAACAGGCATGGGCAGCCGCTGATGAACTGATCCAATATTTAGATGATGACACGATTGCAGCAGCACAGAAAAAATTTGCGCAAATGGACTCTGTTGGTCAGCAACGAATGGCCGCTTTGCACGGCGGACGTAAAGACCAACTCGAAGTCTCGCCAAATTTATGGGCAGGTATTGGTTTGGTCCGTGGTGGTGCTGGTACAGCTTTAGTTGGTGACCCAGAAACTGTGGCTGCACGCATTCAAGAATATGCGGATTTAGGCATTGATACCTTTATCTTCTCTGGCTATCCACATCTAGAGGAATCCATTCGATTTGCCGAGTTAGTCTTTCCTTTACTTCCCTTACAGACACGACAAAAACTGGCACAACCGCATTTGACTGGTCCTTTTGGAGAAATCATTGCCAACAACTATGTACCTGAAGAAAAGCAATCCAGACTTCCAAGCAAGGAAAGCGCATGACCAAACAACTTTATTTGAGCAATGTTTCACGTGGAACAAAACATATCACTAAAGGTTTGCTCCCTTGGCTATTTCCAATTCTACTTTTGACCATTTGGCAAATTGCGTCAAGCTCAGGCATTTTACAAAATCGTGTTTTACCCGCTCCAAGCGCAGTGGTGAGTGCATTTTGGCAACTATTGGTCAGTGGTGAACTTTGGTAGCACGTCCAAGTCAGTGCTGGTCGTGCCTTACTCGGTTTATTGATTGGAGGTGGTTTAGGCCTCATTTTAGGCTTATTAAATGGTTCATCTCGCATCGCATCAACCTTACTTGATACCACCTTACAAATGATCCGCAATATCCCTGCACTTGCTCTGATTCCATTGGTGATTTTATGGTTCGGCATTGATGAAACCGCCAAACTGTTTTTGGTGGCTGTTGGGGTGTTTTTTCCGATGTATATCAACACCTATCACGGTATTCGTTCCGTTGATCCTCAACTGATTGAAATGGGTAAAAGTTACGGACTCAATCGCTGGCAACTCTATAAAGAGATTATTCTCCCCGGTGCCATGCCTTCGATTCTGGTGGGACTACGTTTCTCCCTAGGCTTGGTATGGGTCTTACTCATTGTTGCAGAGACGATTTCAGCACAAGCAGGTATCGGCTATATGACAATGAATGCACGTGAGTTTTTGCAAACGGATATCGTTTTGGTCGGTATTTTACTGTACGCCTTACTCGGTAAATTAGCAGATGTCCTAGCACAAGCATTGGAACGTTATTTATTACGCTGGCATGCGGGTTATCAAAAATAAAAAGGGGGACTAAAATGAGTAATTTAAACTTAAGTTTTCATGATAATCAAACACTTACTGAAATAAAAACATCACCCTCATCTGTCAATGGGGCAGAGATTCTGATCGAGCAGCTGTATAAATTCTATGCAGAGATCAAGGTGCTTGAAGATTTAGACCTCCAGATCAAAGCCGGTGAATTTGTTGCAATCGTTGGTCGGAGTGGGTGTGGGAAAAGCACCTTATTGCGTCTCATCGCTCAATTAGAAAAACCCAGCTATGGTGAAATCAAATTTCAATCTGCTCGGAATTTTCGTGAAGGCATTAGCAATGCGGATATTCGAGTCATGTTCCAAGACCCAAGATTATTGCCATGGAAAAGTGTTTTAGCAAATGTGCAACTTGGCTTATCCAAACATCAGCATACGCTGGCAAGTACGCTACTAGAAAAAGTTGGCTTAAAAGACAAAGCCTCACAATGGCCTGCACAACTTTCGGGTGGACAACGTCAACGTGTTGCTTTAGCACGAGCATTGTCCCATTCTCCACGCATTTTGCTGCTAGATGAACCACTTGGAGCGCTGGATGCATTAACGCGTTTGGAAATGCAAAATCTCATTGAACAACTGTGGAAAGAGCAAGGCTTTACTGCCGTTTTAGTCACCCATGATGTCAGTGAGGCCGTGCAATTGGCTGATCGAATTATCCTGCTCGATCAGGGTCATATTGCACAGGATTTCAAAGTTAATCTCCCCCGCCCTCGTAAAAAGAGCATTGCTTTTGCGCAACTCGAACAACAAGTCCTTGATGCGGTTTTAGCTAGCTAAAACCGTGTACATCTTCAAAATTGCACTAAAATATCTCAAGCATCATGCAGATGCTGCCGCGATCATGATCGAATTATTAACAAAATATGTATTTTAGAGTTTAGATTCTAATAATTATCAAATAGATCCTTACCACTGATCGTAGAATCACAACTTTTTAAATAAAAAAACTGTGTTGTTGTGCACAAATCCGACAATTTATCTTACAATGTCAAAGACATTTTTTGAATCAAGCTCGCAGATGGAACAGAAAAAAAGTACACAAAAGCGCAATCAACTGCTGAATGCTGCCCTCGATGTTTTCTCTGTCTATGGGTTCAGTGGTGCTAGTCTCGATGAGATTGCTCAGCTTGCGAATATGCATAAGTCGAATATTTTCTATTATTATGAAAATAAAGAATCCCTCTATGTGGAAGTCTTGACCACCGTATTGCAAAAGTGGCTTGCTCCCTTACAAACATTAGAATCAGAGCTTGAACCAACTGAAGCACTGACCCACTATTTGATTCAAAAGCTTGAAAGCTCGCGTGATCAGCCCAAAGCCTCACGTTTATTTGCTCTTGAGATTATTCAAGGTGCGCCGCATATTTTGCCCATCTTAAAAGGGCCATTAAAAAAACTATTTAAGCGTAAAACCAAAGTGATTCAAACTTGGCAAGAACAAGGTAAATTATCCAAGGAAATTGATCCTGAGCTGTTAATTATTAATATTTGGGCCATCACACAGAACTATGCTGATTTTTCCACTCAAATGGAAATGGTCACAGGCAAAACTTTGCGTAACCGTAGCATGTTTCAACGCACGGTTGAGCATACTGTGCATATGACGTTGTACGGTGTATTGCCACGTTAATTTTTTGCTGTGAAACCACTTTAATTCTAATGGTTGAGATGCAATAAAAAAGCGACTTCGATAGTCGCTTTTTTATTGCCAAATAGTTAAGGTGATTATTCAACTGAACTAATCAAAAATGTGGAATGCTAATTAAGAAACACATGTGAAACGTGAAAAGTGAAGAAAAAGCCGTTCTAGTGCGCTAAACCTTAGAACGGCTTAGATTAAGATATTGATACGAAAAGGAAAACTTCAAACATTTCGCATAAGCCATATAATGTTAATTTTAGGAAGTCTAAGAATTAAACTTCGAATAACTTATAAAAACTCATAATTTCCTTAGGATCTTTTAATTCATAGTTATGACTACTTTGTCTTGTATAAAGTTTATTGTCATACATATATGGTTCATTATCCCGAGAAAGACTTAGCATCAATACATGTCGATCATGATATTGAATAAACTGAATATTTTGTAGAATATTCA
>OBJT01000190.1_pt1 | contig 16578 bp, 14 predicted proteins | sample 1519861 | NCBI WGS metagenome assembly OBJT01 (sample SAMN02401118, study PRJEB22541) | soil metagenome, isolate JX
CGGCGGGCATTTGTGGTTCCGATATGCATGCCTTTCACGGCCAGGACCCGCGTCGTCAACCGGGATTGGTGCTCGGTCATGAGCTGGCGGGCGAAATTGTTGAGAGTCAGTCGCCGCGCTTTCAGCCGGGCGATCGCGTGACGGCTAATCCGCTGATTACCTGTGGTGAATGCGAATACTGCCGCCAGGGACGTGACAACTTGTGCAGCGACCGCCATATGGTCGGCATGGATTGGCCCGGCGCGTTTGCTGAGTATATGGTGATCCCGGCCCGTTCAGTGGTGCCGTTACCGGCCAGTATTTCAATCCAGCATGCGGCGCTGACTGAGCCGGCGGCCACGGTGGTTCATGCCATGCGTTTAACCCAGCGGGCATTAACGCAACCGCTGGCAGAAACGCGAGCGCTGGTGATAGGGGGTGGTGCGATAGGTATGTTGACGGCATTAGTGCTGCGAGCATGGGGTTGTCGTCACATTACATTGGCTGAAACCAATGCGCTGCGCGCTGAGGCTGCTGAACGCTACACCGGCAGCGTCAGTATCAACCCGATGGAAACCCGCATCGTTGAATCGAGTTATCAGTTGGTGGTGGATGCTGTAGGGGCGGCGGCAACACGCCAGATGGCGATTCAAGCGGTAAAACCTGGCGGAGTGGTCATGCACATTGGCCTGCAAGCGTGGGACAGCGAGATCGATATGCGCAAAATTACGCTGGGCGAGATCACGCTACTGGGTACCTATACCTACACCATGGATGATTTTTGTCTCACTCTGACAATGCTGGAGCAGGGGGCGTTGGGGGAACTGGATTGGGTGGATGTCCGACCGCTCAGCGAAGGCGCGCAAGCTTTCGCTGATCTTGAATCGCAGCAGGTTTCGGCGGCGAAGATTCTGCTCATTCCCTGACGGCTGTTTCGGTTGCGGCTGCGCGAAGCATGCACAGCCGCAACCGACAGTAACGGCTACCGTAACGCGGATGTGGTCTGATCGCAGATTGCCTGCCTCACTTGAGAAGCCGCCCCCTCTTTAATCATCCAGACACAGATGAACGAAATCAGTGCAACCGTCATCATAAAGATCCCCACCAGCCAGGGTTTGCCCTCACCCATCAAAAGTAGAGTTGCGGCTATAAATGGGCTCATACCCCCCAAAATCGATGAGAACTGATAGGCGAAGGATAAGCCGGTGTAGCGCACGCGCGTGCCGAACAGGCTGGCAAACAACGTTGGCTGAACCGCAAACATCGTCGTTGGCCCAAGGTTGTAACCCAGAACCATACTGATGATGATGATAAGTGCGTGCTGAGTATTTAAAAGCATGAAGAAGGGGAAAGCGTAAAGCACGCAAAAGCCTGCACCCAATAAGTACACCCGCCGCTGCCCAATACGATCCGACAACCAACCCATAAAAGGGCAAAACAGGATGCCTAACGCGGAAGCAAACAGCATGCCGGTGAGTGGCACATCCCGCGACAGTAACAACTGTGTTGAGACATACACGATGCCGAACGCGTTTATGACATTGGATGAGACACTTTCCGCCAGACGAGCGCCGAACGCCAGCCAAATGGTTCGCGGGTGTTCCCGGAACAGCGTCACGATCGGCAGTGGTGTTTTTTCTGTGCGAGAAGTTGACTGCTGGCGTTGGAAGTCGAGGGTCTCATCGGTATGCAGGCGTATAAACAGACCCACGATTAACATCACTGCCGACAGCCAGAAAGGGATACGCCAGCCCCAGGCCATGAACTGTTCCTGAGTCAGCAAATGGGTGCAAAGTGCAAACACACCGGTCGCCAGCATCAGACCGACTGAGGCGGCTGCCTGCGGCAGTGAGCCAAAGAATCCACGTCTGGCCTTTGGGGCGGACTCAATCGTCATCAATGCCGCACCGCCATATTCGCCGCCCAGCCCAAAGCCCTGAATCAGACGCAGTGCCATTAACAGGATAGGGGCCCAAATGCCGATACTGTGCCAGTCGGGTACACATCCGATAAGGAACGTTGAGGTGCCGACAATCGCCAATGTCCAAATCAACGTCACCTTACGGCCAATTTTGTCTCCGAAATGACCAAATACCAGTCCTCCTAAGGGGCGGGCGAAAAATCCCACACCGAAAGTCGCGAACGCCGCAATGATGCCTGCGCTGGGTGAGCTTTCCGGGAAAAATAAGGGGGCAAAGATAAGCCCGGCAGCCGTACCAAAAATAAAGAAGTCATACCATTCAAGCAGTGCGCCAGCGAAACTGCCGAATACTACGCGGCGCATGGACTTGCCGTGAAGGCCTTGTTGGATTTGAGATGCAGAGTCAGACATTTCGCTTCCTCTCCAGATGGTGAGCAAGCTGCGGGATAAACCCACAGCAGGGTACAAGAACGAGGCGCCGGTATAGCCGGCGCTCACTGTCATTATTATTTTTTGACGCTGTTCAACACATCAGCATCTTCGGCATCAACGTTGGCGCCCAGAGGTTCCCATTTAATCAACAGGCAGGTGAGGAAGCCGATAAAGGGCACCAGTGCCATCCAGTAAAACGCATCTGTTTTCAATGCACCCCACAGCATTGGCCAGAATATCAGGCCAGCAATCGCGCCGGTGCGCATAATGGCGCGGGCGAAGCCAACACCGGACGGACGAATGCTGGGGGGATAAGAGAGGGTGGCGATAGTCATCCCGAGCCCACCAGGACCGGCGGAGTGGAAGAAAATAATAGTGCCGAGCAGGCCGAGTGACAGCCACGGATTGGTGGTAGCCAGTGCGCCGAGGGCCAGCAATGCCAGCGCAACGGCGGCAAAGCCATACATCGACTGTCGACGTGTACCAAAGCGTTGCAGCAGCAGCGATCCAATGAGTCCACCGGTTATACCGCAGGCTGCGTTCACAATCGCGGAACCGGTTAATGCCCCACTCAGGCCACCGCTGAGAATCCCCGCCAGCGTCAGCGGCAGGTAAACGCCTACTGCGTTATATTGCCACGCCTGCATCGTGGCAACGATGCAACCCAAAAGGGTGCGGCGACGATAACGGGCATTGAACAGCACGCCATATCCAGCCTGTACTTTCACGTCAGGTGCGTCGCCCGGGCGGACAGGCGTTGTTGGCGCTACGTATGCGTGCACATTGTAGCGACTGAGGAGAATGTTGCAGGCCTGGTCGTATCGTCCCGCGCGAGCTGCCCACATCGCTGACTCACCGATGTAAACATAACGCAGCACCATGATCAGCACAGCAAATAGCGCGCCAATAAAGATGCCATACCGCCAAAGCTGCGCCTCATCCACGCCCGAGAACAGGAGTGGCAGCAACACCAGATAGACCACCGTCGTCGAGACATACCATGCCATTTGCCACAGGTTTACCGATGAGCCCGTTTTCTTCGATTTCGACCCGCGAAGTTCTGCCACCGCATTGGTGGCGAGGGGAAAATCAATGCCAAGGCCAAAGCCCATGACAATACGACACACCAGAACCCACCAGATGTTGGGGGCGATGGCCACGCAGGCGGCGCCCAGGGTGCAAAGTGCCATGCCGATAAGAAAGGCTTTACGCTGACCAAAGCGGTTAATGACTCGATTTGCCAGTAATCCGCCAATGAGCGCAGCAAGCAGCACCGAAGCGTTGACGGTCGCGGCCAGTCCAGGAGAAATACCAAACTGCATCGCAATGTATTTGTTGCCAAAGCCCACCATTGCAGCCTGATAGGCATCAATTAGGATACCGCCCAGAGCAATAAAGATGATCCCGGTGCTGGCATGAACAGCCGAATTTTCATTGACGATGTCGATGACATCCTGAGGCCGACTGATTGTGTAGGGGGTAGGAGAAATTATCTGCGCCATCACGCTATCCTTTTTTCATTGTTATCAATAAGGGGCACATGTGCCCCGTGGATATTCATTTATTCAGGCATCTGGAAACTGCAGCAGGACTTTGATGGAGTCGTTTTGTTGCGCCCTGACAAAAGCTTTATCTGCTTCGCTCACCGGGAAAAGGTCGCTAATCAACTCACGAGTATCGAAGCGACCATCAGCCAACCAGGCGATAACCTCGTCAAAATCATCCGGAATATACATTCCTGAGCTGAGCAGATCGCGTTCAAACCGTTGCATCATAGGCAGCGGGATCTCACGTGCTCCGCCCGGGACACCCATGCACATCACGGTGCCACCGGCATAGACGCGCTGGAAGGCTTCGTTCAGCGTGGGCTGAGCGGCAACCACATCAATGACGCCACTAAAACGCAGGCTTTCCGGCAATTCGCCGGGCGCAAAAGCGCGTGCTGCACCCAGCCTTAGCGATAGCGCTCGCTTGGCCGCATCGGGCTCGACGACCGTGACGTCACCCGCACCCATGATGCGTAAAGCCTGCACGATTGAGAGCCCGATGGTACCTGCTCCAATCACCAGCACGTCTTCAAGTGAACGTGCGGGCATGCGGCTGACACAGTGGCGTGCGCAGGCAGCAGGTTCAGCGAAGGCCAGCACTTTCAGTGGTATTGACGCAGGGGCTACGTGGCAGTTGCGAGCGGGAACAATATGTTGGGAACGGGCAAATCCCGGCGCACGAAAACCAGCAACCTGCGGCGGCTCGCAATGGTTAAACTGACCCGCTTTGCAGGCGCGGCATGCCATGCACGCCATAATTGGATCCACTACCACATGGTCACCAGCACGGATACCGGTGACCGCGCTGCCCACTTCCAGCACGCGTGCGGCAATTTCATGGCCCGGCACCAACGGTGGTCTGGCAAACGGATGATGGCCGTGTAAAACGTGCAGGTCAGAACCACAAATACCAAAGAATGCGGGGGCGATGCGCACTTCGGTTGGGTCTAACGCACGCCAGGCTTGATCAACCGTTTCGGTTTTCACCTGGTTGATGTCGGAAAAAAGAACCTGAGTAATCTGCATCTTGTTCTCCATTTTTCTGGGCGTACTTCAGCGTTGGGTGATACCTTCATCAACAATTTCAGACAGGCGCTGCAGGCGCGGAACGGAGACATCACGCAGCATGGTGTTGGCGTCCTGCGCTCCGATCACTGAGGCCCACACTGCGCGCCCGGCAAGAAAACCGGAGGCACCCGCTTGCATTGCCACGCTCACTGCGCGTCCAAAGATGTTGGCGTCTACGCCCGAGGAGAGGATGACCCAAGGCATGTTCATCTGATCGTTAAGGCGCTGACAGGCGCTCAGCAGCGCTTGCTTGTCACCTTTTCCGCCGAGCGGCATTTCGACTTTGTACAGGTCTGAGCCACTGTCGCCCAGCTCAGCAGCAGCCTGAACAATGGCGGCTTCACGGTCAAAGTGCCAGCCACGGCGTGGTGGACGAACCACGGGTTCGATGATGCTGACTAATCCGGCGCTTCGGCAGATCTGATTGAATTCTTTAACCATTTCCAGCCGCTGTTCTGCGGGTTCATCTTCTCGCCATAGCACCAGCAGTTTAAGCGCACGTCCGCCCAGAGCACGGACCTGGTGTGGATCAATGTTGCGGTCAATCTCCACGCTGTCTACCGGGATGCCATTACCCGGCAGGAAGTTATCCGCCGCGACAATCAGGCCACAATTGCTGGCCACTGCCTGTTGTTTAACGATTTCATCAAGGCAAAATTGCTTATCGACTAATACCGCAGATGCATAGGGCGTTAGGGTACGCGCCGCCGCGACTTTGAATTCAGTCAGCACACTATCGGCGATGGGAGCAGGCTGACCTGCAGCAGCAAACATCAGGCGCATGGCTTCACGCTGATCAACAGCCAGCATGGCGAAACCGCCGCCAGGACGAGCGATATCGTTTAAAGTAAACGCAGAGGGTGTGGACATAGATCTCTCCTGTCAAAATAGTCAATGATTAAAGGGAATCGGGACGATGAGCGAGCTGACGAAGTTGTGAAAGCAGGGCACTCCAGTCCTGACGACCACGGCCTTGTTCACTGGCTGCACGGTAATAGGTTTCAGCTTTGGCACCCATTTCAAGTGGCACCTGAGTTTGTTGGGCGACATCTAAAGCAATGCGCAAATCTTTGAGCGCCAAATCCACCATGAAGGCAGGCGAGAGATCGCCTTTCAGTACCTTGTTAGGCCAGGTCGTGGTGAAATGGCCTTTGCCGGCAGCGGTTCCGCTCATCACTTTTATGGCGACATCAAGATTCAGACCGAGCGACTCACACAGTACTGCCGCTTCCGCAGAAAGCGCGTTGAGTGCAATGCTCATATAGTTGTTGATCAGTTTTACGCGAATGCCCATGCCTGGACCGCCTGCTTCAATCAGCTCATTGCCCATACACATCAGCATTGCCCGTGCTTTTGCCACCTGGTCGCTACTGCCTCCGGCCAGAATCAGCAAGGTGCCATCTTTTGCGTTGTCGGAGGTGCGGCCAACCGGCGCATCCATCATGCTGAAACCGCGTTGTGCCAGTTCGGCAATCAGTGCATCACATTGCAGCGGATGAATCGTGGACATATCGATCGCCAGTGCATCACGGGATAGTTGTTCACATACGCCGTTTTGTCCCAGCAGGACCTCGCGAACCACATCCCCATTAGGCAACATGGTAATCACGAATTCTGCATCCCGGGCGGCATCAGCAGGGCTACTTGCTGCTACAGCACCCAGCGCAGCCAACTGCTGGATAGACTTCTCAGAGTGATCAAAAACGCGCACTGTATGACCGTGCTTAACCAGATTGCTGGCCATGGGATATCCCATCTGACCCAGACCAATGAAACCGATGGTGGACATAACATTCTCCTGGTGTGGCATGAATGATAAAATGACATTTTCTGTCTGTTTTTGATCATATTTGTAATTTAGGCGACAAAACGGGACTGTGATCACTTTTTTGATCATTTATGAGATTAGAATGTCCATAAAGCGACAACATCAACCATGAGGTGACATAAATGCTCAAAATAGCCTGTGTTGGCATTGCAGTTCTTGACCGTCTTTATTTCTTACCGGGGCTGCCAAAAGAAGGCGGTAAATATGAAGCGCAACGCTATCAGGAGTGTGGTGGTGGACCCGCGGCAACGGCGGCGGTAACCATTGCGCGACTGGGTGCACAGGTAGACTTCATCGGGCGTGTTGGTGATGATGCTGCTGGAGAAACACTGCTGGCGGAACTCGCGCATTGGGGAGTGAACACCGCACTTTGCCGCAAAGTTGAACATGCACAGTCAACCCACTCCACCATCCTGGTCGATGCTCATGGCGAGCGGGTGATCGTCAATTATCCCAGCAAAGACCTGCCCGTCGATGCAGATTGGCTCACGGCCGTGGACTTCTTGCAGTACGATTTGGTGCTGGCAGATGTGCGTTGGCAGCAGGGGGCACGTTATGCTTTTGAGCAGGCGAAGCGCGCAGGTGTAACGACACTGTTGGATGGCGATGTGACGCTGCAGGATATTACCGCGCTGGTGGCGTTGAGCGATCATGCGGTATTTTCTTCGCCCGGTCTGGCGCGTTTCTCCGCAACACAAGACGCTGATGCTGGGTTAGCGATGGCTGCCCGCATCACTGATGGTCAGGTTTATGTGACGCAGGGCAGTGATGGGATAAAGTGGCGTGAGTATGATTATTTATGTCATATTTCTGCCTTTAAGACTGACGTAGTTGACACAACAGGTGCTGGTGACGTGTTTCACGGTGCGCTGGCTTTAGCTTTAGCGGAAGGGCAGGCTACGCGAGAAGCCATCCGTTTTGCCAGCGCCGTAGCTGCACTAAAGTGCACACAACCCGGTGGACGCGACGGTATCCCAGACCGCGCGCAAACCGCAGCGTTTTTGTCACGCTATGAGTAGTGCTGTCCATTAAGGCGACCGGAGGGACAATGAGCGCAGTAGAGATGACGGGTAATCCTCGCCACGACCAGCTAATCGGCCTGATTGCTGAACGCGGCTATATGAATATTGAAGAGCTGGCGCAGCTGCTGGATGTCTCCACTCAAACGATACGCCGGGATATTCGTAAACTGAGCGAGCAAGGCTTAATTACGCGCCATCACGGCGGTGCTGGTCGCGTTTCCAGCGTAATGAATGTGGCGTTTGAGCAGCGCGAGCAGTCGTTCACTCGAGAAAAACAGCTGATGGCTGAGGCCGTCGCCGATTTCCTGCCCGAGCGCTGTACGGTGTTTATCACTATTGGTACCACCGTTGAGGCGGTGGCGAGAGCGTTAGTTTATCGGAGCGATCTGCGAATTATTACTAACAGCCTACGTGTTGCCGACATCCTGTATAAGAATCCCGATCTCGAGGTGATGGTGCCGGGGGGGACGCTGCGACCGCACAACGGCGGCATTGTCGGCCCTAATACGGTGAGTTTTATTGAAGGTTTTCGCGCCGACTACCTGATTACCAGTATTGGTGCCATTGATAGCGATGGCACGCTACTGGAGTTTGATGTCAATGAAGCGACGGTGGCGCGCACCATGATGTCACACGCCCGCCAGACCTTATTGATTGCCGATCACACGAAGTTTGCCGCGTCGGCTGCCGTTGCAGTAAACCATGCCCGCTCTGTAAACGCCTTCTTCACCGATGCTGAACCGCCTGAGGCTTTCGAACAGTTGTTGCGTGAAGAGCGAATTGAAACCTTCAGGGTAGACATAGCGCAAAACTGAATACTTTCCAGCGCTATCTGCCTCATTTCTCGATGTATCAAATCGGCGCTAAGGCGCCGTTCTTGCTGTCCTTTCCAGCAATGTAATAGATTCAGGTATGCGTAAACCCGTGCAGGAAATCAATAAATGCGCGCACTTTCTCCGGCAGATGGCGGGTATGCGGATACAGCGCATAGATCCCCTGTTGGGGAAAATGATGGTCTGGCAGCAATGGTATTAATTCTCCCCGAGCCAATTCATCCTGCACCAGCCAGGCGGGTAATATCGCGACGCCTGCCCCCGCTAGCGTAAACGCCAGCAACGACGCTGCACTGTCGGCCATGATCATCGCGGGGTGGCGGGCGCTGAAAAGCACCGATTCCCCCGCGGGTGTGGTCACCTGCCAGCTCAAGGGGGTGGATAAGCGGCTGTGTCCAATCCACTTGGCTTCGGCGAGTTGTTCCAGACTCTCTATCGATTGAGTGATGAGATACTCGGGAGCTACGACGGGCAGAATCGCGAACCGATCGATGAGGCGGGCGTGGTGATTAGAATCCGCCAGCTGACCGAGGCGGATTGCCACATCAAAACGGCCGGCAATCAAATCATCATTTTTTGATGAGGAAACATGCTGTATGCGCAACTGGGGGTGTTTACCCGCAAACGCTGCCAGCGCGGGGACGACGACGCGAGCTCCGTATTCGGGCGTGGTGGTGATACGCAGCAAACCACTGAGTCCGAGGTGATCGCTGCGAACATCATCTAAAACGCGTTCTGCATCCTGCAGAAGATGCTGACAGCGATGATAAAACGTCTCACCGGTGTCCGTTGTGGCAACGCGACGTGTGCTTCTTGTCAGCAAAGAGACGCCAAGTTCCTGTTCCAGCTGTTTTATATTAAAACTCACCACCGCTTTTGTGAGCCCCAGCGTATGAGCGGCACCGGTAAAACTTCCTGCTTCAACCACTGCAACAAACATTTCCAGGCGCTGCATATTGATCATCATCGACTCCGCTGATGAAGGATTATTGTCAAAATTATTTTGACAGTATAACCATTGAGCGTGGATTTATTGCACTTATCCCGGCCCTTATACTGCGCGCAAGACTAGAGTTTTAACTGAGAAAATCATGAGTTATCGCGTGCGTGTTGCCACTGTGTATTTGTTGGGATTCTTCATCGATCTGGTGAACATGTTTATCGCCAATGTTGCCTATCCGGAGATAGGACGGCATTTTCATGCTCCTGTCAGTCAACTGGCGTGGGTGAGCAATGCGTATATTTTAGGTCTGACTCTGGTGATACCGCTTAGTGGCTGGTTGGCGAAACGCATGGGTGTGAAACGTCTTTTTATCCTCTCCCTGATGATTTTCATGCTAGGTAGCGTTGGTGTAGCCGCCTCCCTTTCGATTTTACAGCTTATCGGCTGGCGTTTTTTGCAGGGCGTAGGCGGTGGATTGCTCATCCCCATCGGGCAAACCATGACTTACGCGCTGTATCGCAGTCATGAACGCGCAAAACTCTCCTCTGTCGTGATGCTGGTGGCTTTGCTGGCTCCGGCACTGTCGCCAGCCGCCGGGGGGCTATTGATTGAAAGCCTTAACTGGCGTTGGGTGTTTCTGGCAAGCCTACCGTTGGCTGTTGTGACACTGTTATTGGCGGGCTTCTGGCTGAACGCGGATAAACCCACTGAGGCAGCAGAGCGTTTAGATCTGGTGGGACTAGTCAGTGGTTGTTGTGCCTTGACCTTGATCCTGTTGGGACTGACGTCACTAGGCGAATCGCAGCATGTTCACCAGGGCGTGTTGATGCTCATCAGTGGGATCATTGTCTTTAGCGGATACATATGGAATGCATTGGGTAAAAGTCAGCCTCTGATTAATCTGCATCTGATAAAAGATCCTCTGTTCAAGACGGCCATGCTGATTTACCAGTTTGTACCGGGTGTTTTTACCGGAGTCAGTATGATCACCATGCTGTACCTGCAGAATGAATTGGGCATGCACGCCGCCTTTGTCGGTGCTTTGATGCTGCCCTGGTCGATCGCTTCCTTTATCGCGATTACCTTTACAGGTAAGCGATTCAATTCTTTGGGACCGCGTCCGCTGTTTATTCTCGGGTGCGTCGTTCAGGCGTTGGGGATTGGGCTACTTGCCACAACCGGTCATTCCGCTTCAGCGATGATCTGTGTGATTGCATTCTGCCTAATGGGATTTGGTGGCAGTTTGTGCAGCAGTACGGCCCAGAGTTCGGCCTTCCTGTACATACCTGATGGGCAACTGGCCGATGCCAGTGCGATTTGGAATATCAATCGTCAGCTCAGTTTCTGTCTGGGTGTCACGCTTATTAGCCTGCTGTTTAACCTCTTGGCTAACAGCGGCATATCTGATGATCGTGCCTATCAACTTTGTTTTGTCATCGCGGCCTGTAGCAGTGTCGTGCCGATTTTATGTTGCCTGCTCATTGCGAACCGAAACGTACTATTTACCCTTAATCAGGAGAAGCCATGAATCGCTTTTTTCAGGAAGTTTTAGATGCGCACGAATTAATTCGTTGCTGGTTGGGTGAGGCAGAAGCTCAAGAGGATGTCTGCGATAACTTGCTAGCCCGTTTCAGTCCAGAATTCACGATGGTGAGTACGACGGGTGTCGTACTAAATTTTGAGGCTTTGAGCCGATTCTTCCGCACACAACGTGGCGCGCGTAAAGGGCTTACCCTGGACATCTTGGATATGCAGATGGTGGCTGAGAGCGAAGAGGGAGCAACGGTATGCTACAAAGAACAGCAGCACGTTCCCGGACAAAATACGACGTTGCGTTTCTCGACGGTTGTTTTCACGTTAGACCCGCAGGGGAACGTGCTCTGGCGTCACCTGCAGGAGACAGCGCTGCCGCAGGAGTGAGTCATGTTGACGGCATCGCCTGCTCCAAAAAGGTAATAAAGGCTCTGACCTTTGCGCTGAGCGCTGAACGCTCGTTGACGCAGGCGTAAATGTTCATGGGTGAAGAGGCAACACGATTTTCATTGTTTTGGTCGTAAGGGAATAAAGCGATGAGTTGCCCACTGTCGATTAGGGGTTGTGCAATAAAACTCGCCAGCCGGGCAATACCACCGCCATTGACCGCGATATTGGCGATGATATCAATATCGTCGCTGATAAATCCGGGGTTGAGTTTCGCTGCCACCTCCTGGCCATCAACCCGAAACGTCCAGGGCAAAAAGCGTCCATCGGTGGGATAGCGGAAAACCAGGCAGGCATGCTGGCTAAGGTCGTCGGGACTTTCCGGCATGCCCGCACGCTGCAGATAAGCAGGTGCTGCGCAGAAAATAAAAGGTAACGATGCAATTTTGCGGGCAATCAGTTGATCGTTCAGCTGTGCTTCGATGCGAATACTGACGTCGACACCCTCCCGCCGGTGATCAACATTGCGATCGGTACTGATCAGCTCAATATCAATGTCGGGGTAAACCTCTTTGAATGTCGGCATCAGGGGGGCGAGCACGTAGCGGCCAAATGCTGCGGTCGTGGCAATGCAAAGTGCCCCCTGCGGCTTGGTTTCCAATGCAGCAGCCTGCGAAGCGACATCCACGTCATAAGGAATATGGCGTACTTTCTCGAAATAGCGTTTACCGCTTTCGGTCAGGGTCATACTGCGGGTTGTGCGTGACAACAGGCGCACCCCTAAATGAGATTCCAGCCGAGCAAGGCTCTGACTGACCGCCGCAGGGCTCATTCCTTTCGCGCGCGCTGCCGCTGCGATGCTGCCGTTTTCCACTACCCGGATAAAGGTACCGATCAACCCTAGCAAATCCATAAGACCTCAACGCTCAATTCGTCATGTTTGCTTAATAATGATTAAAGCAGAATCGTTCTACTGCTGCATTAGTCAGCTTGATAGCTTAGCGGCTGCCTTGCTAACCCATATTGAACAGGATAATGCTATGACGGATGCAACCACCAAGAAATTCGCCAGAGTCCGCTTCCCCAAGCACACTTCACCTTACATCTTCGCGCTATATATGGCGACCATCATGGCCTTTCTGATGAGTCTGGTGATTACCTTTGCCGAATTTGGTGTAGGGCCGCATTACATGACAAATGTGATGAATGCTTACCAGGTTGCCATGCCCGCCGCCTTTGTCTGCATACTGGTGGTGCGCCCGATAGTGGTCAGGCTGGTGGGGCTGACGGTGCATGGGCATTGAGACAAGTTAACGCTGAGACTAAGAAACAGCATGCAATGTGTGAACAGCCAGCTCCGGAGCGTGTAGGGTTAGCCGCGAGAGACCACATGATTTAAAGAGGTTTTACCTAGAGTAAAACCCACTCAGCGCTGCTGAACCTAACGTTAAGGGATAAAGATGAGTCAACTATTTAGTGCGGCAAAGATTGGGGAACTGGCGCTAGAGAACCGCATCGTCATCGCGCCAATGTGCCAATACTCCGCCGAAGCAGGACGTGCCAGCAGCTGGCACCGCATCCACTTAGGTTCGCTGGCGCTCTCCGGCGCAGGTCTGCTGATTCTTGAAGCGACGGCAGTGGAAGCGATCGGTCGTATCTCGCCGGGCGATCTCGGCCTATGGGATGATGAGACTGAAGCGGCGCTACACACTGTGCTGGCAGATATTCGTGCCTGGTCACCGATTCGTCTGGGCATTCAGCTCGGCCATGCCGGACGTAAAGCTTCATGCCGCGCGCCATGGCAAGGGGGACATCAACTGCCTGCGAGCGAAGGTGGCTGGCAGACCGTTGCCCCTTCGGCGCTGGGCTTTGCAGAGCAGGATGTCGCACCCACCGCACTGGATGACGCAGGGCTGGCGCGCATTAAGCAGGCCTTTGTGAAGAGCGCACAGCGTGCCGTACGGTTGGGCATTGAACTGATTGAGATCCATGCGGCACACGGTTATCTGCTGCACCAGTTCCTCTCGCCGCTGAGCAATCAGCGTCAGGATCAATATGGTGGCTCGCTGGAGAACCGTTTACGTTTCCCACTGGAAGTATTTTCCGCGGTGCGCGCCGCCGTGCCGGCTTCCATTCCGGTAGGTGTGCGTCTTTCTGCCAGCGACTGGGTTGATGGTGGCTGGGATGAAGAGCAATCCATTGTATTTAGCCAGCAGCTGGAAACGCTGGGCTGTGATTATGTGCATGTCTCGAGCGGTGGGTTATCACCCTTGCAACACATCGCTGTAGGACCTGGCTATCAGTTGCCCTTTGCGCGCGCCATTCGCCAGCAGGTGAACATTCCGGTGATGTGCGTCGGTTTGATCACTGAGCCACAACAGGCGGAAGCGGTACTGGAGCAAGGAGATGCCGATCTGGTGGCATTGGGCCGCGCGGTGCTCTATAACCCACACTGGCCGTGGCAAGCGGCCGCTACGCTCAATGCACAGGTTAAGGCGCCATCACAGTATTTGCGTTCTGAACCCCATGGCGTAAAGGGTACGCTGGTTTGATGCCGCTCTAAGGACAAACCTTCCTCGATCCAGGCACTGAGGAAGGTTGCAAAAGAGTAGAGTGATGCTTCCGGTCTGCGTCCAAATGTCCGGCGATATTCCTACCTTACATTCTCTTCCGTTAATCTCCTGCACCGGCGCAGGCATCTCTATTGTTAATGGGCCATAGCCTATTAAACCAACACAGGTTGTGGAAAAACGTGTTGATCGGTAACCATTGAGTAATGGTTTAACAGTAATGCTAATAATTATCATTCTTTTTAGTCTTAACTCACTGGTTACCTGGATTTCAAAAACATGGACAGGTTCATTCGATGTGCGCTGCTCAGTAGCGCACTTGTGCCCTCTTTAGCGTCAGCTAATCTGGTTGATGACAGCCATCTCGATCTCACTGCTCGCACGCTGTACTACAACAACGACACCCGTGGCGCGGTAAATAATCAGCCTACCGGCGAACAGCTGGGGCAGGGATTCATTCTTAATGGCCGTTCGGGTTATACCGATGGGCCCATTGGTTTTGGCGCCGATATGATGGGTATGCTCGGTCTGAAGCTGTCAGGCCGAGAGGGATACAACACCGCAACAGGGCTGTTTCCACAGCATGATGACAACAGCGCCCCACGCAGTTTTGCGTCTGCACGCTTTGCATTGAAAGCCAAGCTGAGCAAAACCGAGGCGAGAGCCGGTTTTCAATCGTTAAACTTGCCCGTAATTAAAACCAATGATGGCAGGCTACTTCCTTCGCTCTATCGCGGGTATACGCTTCATTTAAGCGACGTAGATAATCTGGTACTGGATGCTGGTTTTATCGATCGTGTTCAGGGACGCAACCAAAGCCATTATCAGCCATTGAAAGCCACGGGCAAAGCGAGCGGATTCAGCTCTGGCTTCAGTTATGCCGGTGGCCGCTATACGCCCGTAAAACAACTGGAACTCAGCTATTACTTTGCGCAGCTCAATGATTTCTACCAGCAAAACTACGTCGGTTTGACCAAGACGTTGTCGTTAGGACCGGGAAAACTGAAAGCGGATTTGCGCTATTTCAACAGCCGGGGCAATGGCAATGAATATGGCGGAAGTGTCGATAACAACGCTTACGGCGGGATTGTGTCCTGGTCAGCGTGGGGCAGCACTTTTGGTGTGGGTTATCAGCAGCTAACGGGGTCGAGTGGTTTTCCCTACCTTGATCCGGGTCAGACGGTTGATGGCGTATCAACCGATACATCCGGTGGATCGACTGGGCTGGTGAGTGAGTCACCGTTGTCAAAATTTAAGACCGCACATGAGCGTGCGCTGGTTCTGCGATACAGTGCAAAACTGGATGCGCTGGGTCTGCCGGGACTCAGCTTTAATAGCAGCTATGTTTCCGGCATTCATGCGCGCGCGTCCAGTACCAGTGGCAATCAGAATGAGTGGGTCCGTACACTGGGGTTGAGTTATCAACTGCCCGAAAGCGTGGCCAAAGGTGTCACGCTGGCCTGGAAGAACGTGACCTACCGTACCAATATTACCGGTACCCGCAGTCAGGACCAGAATATGCTGGTGGTGAACTGGAAGTTTGGGCTTTTGTAGAAGCGCTAAGCTAACCCGCCCCAAAGCTAAGTTGCACGCTTCTACAGCGCACACGCTGCGACTGCGCATTTTCAGATGGCCCTTACGAATGGATGATAAGCGCTGCATCTTAGAAAGCGTGATAACAGGGTGAGCTGTCCGTTGCGCTACAGATATTCCACAGCAACGCAAGAATAAGCAAAGCAGAAGCTATTTTCCCAGAATGGTCAGAGAAGGGGGCTAATACACTCTTTCAGACGATTATCATTGCGGCGAATGAAAGCGAGTAAACTCTCCTTAACTTAATATGCGTTAGCAAATTAACGCATATGCTTCACGCTATTAAGCATTTTGTCTGATTTAATGAGCTGTTGATAATCGGCTGCTGACTCTTAATGTATGCCGATAAATCAATGATCAATGTCTCAGAGATAAGTAAATCGTTTCGCGGCTTCCAGGCACTCGACAACATCAGTTTCGATGTACAGCCACGAGAGGTAGTTTCCATTATTGGCCCGTCAGGTTCGGGAAAGTCCACGCTTTTACGTACTTTGAATCTTCTGGTCCTGCCCGATTCTGGGAAGATTTCCATCGGAAACGCATCGATAGATGCACAGCACATTCAGCGAAAACAGATCAATACGCTGCGTAGTAAAAGCTCGATGGTGTTCCAACATTACAATCTTTTTCGAAATAAAACCGCACAAGAAAATATTACTGAGGTTCTGCGTTTCGCTAAAAAACTAGGCCGAAAGGAAGCGGATGAAAAAGCCCTGGAATACCTCCATCGTGTCGGGCTACATGATAAAGCGTCATCATATCCGGCGATGTTATCGGGAGGGCAACAGCAGCGAGTGGGAATTGCACGTGCGCTCAGCCTGGAACCTGAAGTCATTCTCATGGACGAACCCACTTCCTCACTCGATCCTGAAATGCGACGCGGTATATTAAAACTGATTGCCGAAATTGCGACGCAGAATAT
>OBJT01000191.1_pt1 | contig 16554 bp, 15 predicted proteins | sample 1519861 | NCBI WGS metagenome assembly OBJT01 (sample SAMN02401118, study PRJEB22541) | soil metagenome, isolate JX
ACCGGAATCACATCATTTAAAGAACAGTCCCCCGACTGACGCAAAAAGGCTGCCGAGTTGGCAGCCTTTTTGCGTATTTATCCCTATTAGGATTGCTGTTGTTATCAGTATTCCATCAGCGTGAAGATGTCGTACCCTTGAATCAGGTCACGGCCCTTCAAGTCCAGCAGCTCGATCAGGAACGCCAAACCGACCACTTCTCCGCCTAATTTTTCCACCAATTCGATGGTTGCGGCTGTAGTGCCGCCAGTTGCCAACAAATCATCACAAACCAGCACTTTGTCACCGGGCAGGATGGCGTCTTGATGCAATTGCAGTGTCGCTTTTCCGTATTCCAGACCGTAGGATACTTCTACAGTTTCGCGCGGCAATTTGCCTTTTTTGCGGGCCATCGCGAATCCGCAGCCTAATTCCACAGCGACCGGGCAGCCAACCATAAAGCCACGCGCTTCGGGTCCGACTACTTTATCGACATTCAAGTCTTGGGCATACTTCACAATTTCTTTGATCGAATAGCGGTAGGCTTCGCCGTTTGCCATCAAGGGCGAAATATCGCGGAAAATGATGCCTTGCTCCGGAAAATCTTTTACGTCAGCAATATATTGTTTCAAATCCATTTTATGTTCCTCCTAATTATTGTACCATCATCTGTTCATTCAACCATTTCGTCAGTTGTGAAAACGGGCTGTAGATGAATATCTTCTCAGCTTCCATTTTCTGCAGGCGATCTTTGTATACTTGCGTATCGTCTAAAGCCCTTTTGACGGGATTCTTGACCTCATTGATGAAACCATCGTCTATTGTAACAAATCCCGCCTCCAAAAACACTTGAATCATAAAAATGGCAAGATTTTTCTTGATTTTTAAGTAATCTGCCAAGGCATCTAACCGATTTCTCACATCTATGTCCTTATGGGAACGGATATACTGGTAAAATCTTGCAAACTGATCTTTAGGAGGGACTCCATCTGCGTAAACGCTATTCGATTCATGAGAGACGACATACACGTTTTCGAACTGATTGCTCTTCAGGATATTCGCCAGCAGGTCCATCTTCAACGGACATTCGAAGAGCACAAGGTTCTTGGCGCTGACATCCTGCAAGGCGTCCGCTGTGTTGTCGGTGAGTAAGGCAGCGTTCGAACTGTTCGGGATGCGCTCATAAAATTGCTTCATGATGCCGGAAGTCGAAAATAGATACAAGGCATCTTCCACAGCCAATACCGATTCTTGAATGACCGAACTCCTTTTGTCGAAAAACTGGACGTGTTTATTTTTAATGTCCTTCAGCTGCAGCTGCGGTTTCGCGCTGTCCCGCCAAATATTTATCGAAAGTTCACCGATGAGAGAAACGACATCCGCTTCGTTCAAGTGATTGCTGATGCTCCCCTTGTTGAAGCCGATCACATCCAGGAAGAGGTTCTTGTCCGTGAGCTTAAATTTAAGATGCTTGTTGTCGGCACCGATCTGTCTGATGTCCGTCAAGGGCACATTTTGGAAGCCGAACATAGGCTTTGGATTATCAGTCCCATAAGGTTTCAGCAATTCCAATTCCTTCAAAAACGGCAAAGTGACATCGGCAAGAGGCAGGATGGCATCGATGTAAATGGATTCGCCCAATACAATCGCATCATGGTAGTGAGCCGCATAGCTGTTTATCTTTTCGGTGAAGGCGGATAAATCGGCGGCTGGAAGACTCATGCCTGCTGCCATTTTGTGCCCACCGAACTTCGTAAGCAAGTCTTTTGCATCGGTCAAAGCAGCATAGATATCCAACGCTTCAGTGCTGCGGGCCGACCCTTTCGCGATGCCGGTTTTTTCATCAATGCGGAATAGGACAGTCGGGCGCCCGAATTCCTCGACCAGCTTGCTTGCCACAATTCCGAGAACACCCTCGTGCCAATGCATGTTGCCTAACACAACAACATCCGGCATGTTTTCGTTCTTCGCCAGTTGGGCACTGGCTTCTTCATGGATGGATTGGACAATGCCTTGTCTCTCGACATTCTTTTCCTGTATGTAAGCAACCAATTCAGCTATTTTTTCTTCGTCGAATGACAGCATCAGTTCAGCTCCCGGACCCGCATCCTCCAACCGACCAACTGCGTTCAAACGCGGTCCGATGATAAAACCGATGCTCTCTTCGTCCAAATTGGCTGCATCTATTCCTGCGGCTTCCATCAACGCAGCCAACCCGAGCCGATGCGTTTGTTTCATGACTTGCAGTCCCTGTTTCACAATCCATCGATTTTCGCCTTTCAAACTCACAAGGTCCGCAACGGTACCGATAGCGGCCAGATCAAGCGATTCGTATGGCATTTCTCCGAGCAGAGCTGCCGCAATTTTTAGGGCGACGCCAGCTCCGGAAAGATCCGGGAAAGGATACGTTCCGGCAGGATGTTTCGGGTGGATGACGGCGTACGCATCCGGCAAGGCAGCCGGCAATTCGTGATGGTCGGAAACAATGACGTCGACCCCCATTTTTTTTGCCATCGCTATTGGTTCGTGGCCGGAAACCCCGTTATCGCAAGTCAGGATCAGTTGCGCCCCGTTTTCGATCAATTTCTTGAATGCTGCAGCATTTGGGCCATAACCATCCGTGAAGCGATTCGGCAAATAATAGCCGACATTGCCGCCCAACACTTCGATCGTTTCCACAAGTATGCTGGTACTTGTGATACCATCCGCATCGTAGTCCCCGTAAACGACGATTTCCTCTCCCGTTTCAATAGCTTCAGTCAAGCGATGGATCGCTTTATCCATATCGTGCAGCAGATACGGATCATGGAATTCCATTTTGGCCCCATCGATGAAAGCTGTGATCTGTTCTTTTGTTTCCAGTCCCCGCTGCATGCAAAGCATGACGAATCTTTCTGATAAGCCTGTAGCCTGACTGATTTCCTTGCTTACAGAGTCATCAATTTCTGATTTGCGTATTTTCCAATTCATCTTTGACGATAACAATTTACCGACTCCTTACTTTATAAACTATATAAGCGCGCTGAGGCCCCCATTAATCCAAAAAAGACTAGAAGCTGAAATCGTTCTAGTCTTTTCTTTGTAACTTGAAGTGGCCATCAAATGAATCTCCGGCGCTGTTTTTATCATACTTTGCTCGGTTGATCCGGATTGCCAACTGTAAACTTTTTGATCAATTCTTCTTCAAGCGAATTGATTTTGCTGTCCTTCTGAGTCAATTGCGCCCTCAGATCGGTGAGTTGCTGTTCATACCCGGCTTTCGTCGCATCGACTGCTTTTTGGATTTCTTTCCCTTTTGCATCGATTTCAGCGCGCATCTGTTTGAACTCTTTGTTCTTCTTCGTCGCACTGCCTGTCGCAACCAATAAAGTGATGAGCGAGCCCATCAGGAGTGAAACCAGAATGACGATGATCAGAGGCCCATCGACAACGGCGAAACCAAAATTGACCGGCACAGAATCGACATTGAAAACGGCAAACAACACAATGATGATGATCAAAATAATGCCCGCTACTAATCTCCATTGATTTTTCACTATAATCGCCCCACTCGTTTTGATGTTATCACACTCTTATTATCATCTTTTTGCCGATGCATAGTCAACTTGCAACACTTGAGAACAACAGTGGTTATTCTCTGGTGATCAAGCATCCGGAAATCATTTCGTCAGCGCTATTTCGAACTCGTCATAATCATTGACGAGTTTCGTATTCGGAAAGACTTTGCGGGCATCCCGCTGCAACTGATGCGCATTGCCGTTCAGGTAACGGGCACTGATGTGGGTCAAATAAAGCTGGTCGGCGTTTGCTTCTTTGGCTACGTTGGCCGCGTCGATGCACGTAGAATGGAAATAATCCGACGCGATCGCTTGGTCTTCTTTCCCGAAGGTGCTCTCGTGAACCAGCACATCGGCATTTCTGGCCAAAACGACCGTATTTTTCGTTCTTCTTGTGTCGCCCAAAATCGTTACGACGCGTCCTTTAGTCGTTTTTCCGATAAAGTCCAGCCCGTTGATGGTTCTCCCATCCGGCAAAACAACAGTCTCCCCGTTTTTAAGTTTCCCGTAGAGCGGTCCTGCGGGAACATCCATCTCTTTGAGCTTATCGGCCTGCAATTCGCCTGGGTAGTCGGCCTCTTCGACACGGTACCCGTAAGAAACGATGCCGTGATTCAGTTTTGCGCAACTCACACGGAACTGCTCATCTTCAAACACAACGCCATCTTCAGTTATTTCGTGAAAAAAGATCGGATAGCGCAAGTGGGACTGGGATATGCGCAGACTGGTCAGCACAAATTCCTTGATTCCGACAGGGCCATAGATGTTCAAGGGAGTATTGCCGCCTTGAAAAGCCCTGCTGCTCAAAAATCCCGGCAGTCCGAATATATGATCTCCATGCAGATGGGTGATGAAGATCTTTTCAACTTTCCTGGGTCGGATGGTTGTTTTGAGCACACGTTGCTGTGTCCCTTCCCCGCAGTCAAAAAGCCAGATGGCATTGCGTTCATCCAACAGTTTTAACGCGATGCTGGAAAGATTTCTGCTGGTGGAAGGAACACCGGCTCCGGTGCCTAAAAATTGAATTTTCATAATCAATTGCTCCCATTTTCATCATTTAATTCTTGATAGATTTCCTCTGCCACAAAAAGGGCTAATTGTTGCGCGCCAGTCGGATTCGGATGGACTTGATCCTCCAGAAGCCACTCATCGTGTCCGCTGCTGTAGGCGTTCCAATCCAGAATATGGACATTGGAATGGTTGCTTTCGGCAAGCGCCAACTGCTCGTTAACGCTGTCCTTCCAGATTCTCGGTACATTCGTCGTGAGGAAGAACAGATTCCGGGAAGTCCCGACTTCCTTTATGAAAGTTTCCATTTGCCTCTGAGTGAAAGTCCCGTTTGAACCTAGAAAGACCACAACCGTATCATGCAATTTTTCCCTTTTTTCCAAGTCAGCAATCACAGCAGGAGTTTGGTAAAGTTGTCTGCTGACGGCACCCTCCACAACCGCTTGACCGAATATCGTCACCAGTTGATCCGCGACGGAGAGCAACACGGAGTCGCCTATGAAGGTAATATCCGCGTCATGGGCGAACAACACGGTCTCTCGTTCGAGCCCTTCGATATTGTTGATGGCCCTGCTGCGGGCGGAATCGTCACGATTGATTTCTTCCATTTTGCTCTGGCTGGCTGCGATCTGCTCACGCAATTGCTGCACTGCGGCATTTTCGCCGGATTTTGCTTGGGCAAATCCCGTCAGAGCAATCATCAGCAGACAGAAACTGATGATTGCAGCGAGTTTTTCCGGCAAATGCCCAGTAAAACCCCGGGATCCTGAAAGTTTCATTCGGGCAAAAGTATCGGCAAGTCGCCAAGACTGCACAAACGGGACTTTCCAACGCTCTTTTTCGAATAATTGGTAACCTGTTTCGGAAAGACTGAGGATGAGTACCAGCTGAATCAAAACATGGCGACCGGGATCAACGCTCGTATCGACTACTTTTGCTTGATAAAGGGCAATGACAGGATAGTACCAGAGATACAGCAGGAAACTCCGCCTGCCGAGCCACTGAATCGGTTTGAACCGCATCATTCTTGAGATGCCCGTTGCCGGATGTGCTGTCAAGGCAACTGCAACGCCGATGATGACGCTGTTGAGATACATCCCGCCTCTGTAAGTGAATGTCTGGCTATCCAGCATATTGCTGAACATTACGCCGAGAACAGCGTAGCTCAACAAACCGGCGAACGTCAATCTTCGGACAAGCTGCTTCGGCACCGGTTCATCCAGCCTCTCTAACGGCCACACAACCGAAAGCGCACTGCCGATCATAAACGAAAACAGGCGCGTGTCCGTCCCAAAATAGACGCGCGAAGCGTCCTCTCCAGGTACATACAGCATCGCCATCGCAAGGGCAGAAAACAAAGAAAGTCCGACCGCTGTGTAGAGGATTATCCGTTTATCTTTGTACAACGCCAACAGCAACAACACAATCAGTGGCCAGATGACATAGATTTGGCTTACGACCGAAAGGAACCAGAGATGCATGAACGGTGACTGCACATAGAATTGTTCAAAATAAGAACCGCCAACGGAAATTTGCCACCAGTTGTTGACCATCCCCAATGACGAAAGGAGCCAGGGCCGCAAATTCAGCAAGAGGTCCCTTTGGAACAAAGTGATATATGCGGTCACCGCTATCAACATCCATAACAACGGAAGGAACAGCCTGTGAAACCTTCTGGCCAAATAGCGCTTGTAAGCCAATTTACCCTTTTGGCCGTATTCTTCAATTACCGATGATGTGATGAAAAAACCGGTCAGGACGAAAAAAATGTTAACAGCCAAGTAGCCGCCAGGCAAAACATGAGGCATCAAATGATAGAAAATGATGGCAATAATCGCAAGCGCCCGCATCCCATCCAATGGAATGGAGCGTTTCTGTAATGTCACGATAATTATCCCCCATTTATTGATACTGGTGATGCTTTTTAATCGACGAACTCAAAATGGTAGGTCATGATGCGGACCATGTCGCCATCTTTCGCTCCCTTAGCCCTCAGTTTTTCATCCACGCCCATTTGACGCAATTGACGCGCGAAACGCATGATGCTTTCGTCATGAGCAAAATTGGTCATGTTGAATAATTTTTCTAATCTTTCGCCGCCCAATACCCATGTGGAATCAGGATCGCGTCCGATAGTGAATTGTTCTTGATTTTCTTCGAATTTGTAAAGGACGGATGTTTCGACTTCTTCTTCGTCGAATAATGGGAACTCAGGCGTTTCCTTCAGAACTTCAGCAGTGTAATCCAACAATTCGGCTACGCCGGTCGTTGACCAGGCTGAAATCGGGAAAATTCTTGGCGCTTCGGCATCACCAAACTTTTCGGCGATTTTCTGTTTGAAGACTTCAAGATTTTCTTCCGCTTCCGCCACATCCATTTTGTTGGCTACAATGACTGTCGGTCTTTCCAGCAAACGCAATTGGTAACTTTCCAATTCTTTGTTGATTTTTTCATAGTCATCGAAAGGATCTCTGCCTTCCGTGCCCCCCATATCGATGACATGCAGAATGACTCTTGTGCGCTCGATGTGGCGCAAAAATTGGATTCCCAGACCGACGCCTTGGGACGCGCCCTCGATCAACCCCGGCAAATCGGCCATGACAAACTCTTCTCCACTGCGTGTTTGGACCATACCTAAATTGGGCACAAGGGTAGTGAAGTGATAGGCTGCGATTTTTGGTTTAGCTTTTGACACGATCGACAGCAATGTCGATTTACCTACTGACGGGAAGCCTACCAAACCGACATCCGCGATGACTTTCAGCTCAAGCTCCAACTCCAGCTCTTGCCCAGGTTCACCGTTTTCGGCGATTTCGGGTGCAGGGTTCCTCGCAGTGGCAAAACGGTTATTCCCGCGACCGCCACGTCCGCCTTTTGCGACTACAGCCTGTTGTCCAGCTTCCGTCAGATCAGCGATGAGTTCTTTTGTTTCCGCATTGCGCACAATCGTACCTGGCGGAACTCTGACTATTGTGTCTTTTGCTCCGCGGCCGAACATGCTCTTGCTCATGCCGTTTTCGCCGGGCTTACCTCTGAAATTGCGGTTATAACGGAAATCCAATAACGTGCGCAGACCTGGATCCACTTCAAATATGATGCTTCCTCCACGGCCGCCATCGCCACCTGCAGGCCCCCCATCGGGAACATACTTTTCGCGACGGAACGCTACCATTCCGTCGCCGCCTTTACCGGCTTTTACATGCACTTTTGCATGATCTAAAAACATTGACATCTTTTTTCCCCCTTGGAAAACTGTTCGGCACTCTATATGCCGAACAAAATGATTCGATTGGCCCAAATTTTTCAAATGCGCTTCCGCAGTCAAAAAGTTGGACAGTTATCTTTAACAAATAATTTGCGCTTCTTTCTTTTGAACCGCTCATTCTTCCCTCTTAATTTACCATATTAACCAAAAAACGAAAAGAAAATACAGTATGGGAGGTCTTGATCCAACCATCGCCCGGCGAAAGACAAAATGATGGAGCCGGGAGTAAACAATGTTAGCCCCGCCTCCATCACTTCACTATTTAAGGATCAATTTTCTGACATCAGCAAACTGCAGAATGCTCAAGGTCAGATTACCCAGCGTATTCAAACGGTTGCTGCGGATAGCGATATCCTCTACCATGACCATATTTTCATCGAAATAAGCTTCAATATATGGCGCAATGGCAGCCAATGCGGCGTAATCCGCTTCCGGATCGCCGTGGGAAAGTGCCAAATCGAGATGGTTGATCTGCACGTACAGATTCTTCTCGCTGGCTGTTTCCAGCAGCTCTTTCTGAACAGGAATCGATTCATCAGGATTCCCGGAAATGTTAACGACGCGCGCAAGAGCTTCCATGATTGCCTTGAATGACTCCTCTTCACTGTGAGCCTGCAAGACTTTTGCGTTTGCGAACAAAGTATTGACATCTTTTTCGCCGGATTGCAGCACAGCTTCCACTATATCATATCTGATGCCGTAGGTTTGAAGTTTCTGTTGGATCCGGGCGTTTGCAAAAACGGCAAGTTCATTCATCGTTTTATCGAACAATTCTGCATCTTCAACCGCATAGACCTCTGTCAACAAGCTTGAAAGCAACTCTTCCAATGAAAACGACCATTGGTACTTCTCGACGATCTGGATGACCCCGATCATTTGGCGTCGCAAAGCATACGGGTCATTCGATCCTGTCGGAACCATTCCCTGCAGGAAGAAACTGATGATGCTGTCCAGTTTGTCCGCCATCGCCAAGACAGCTCCGACTTGGGTTTCCGGCAATTCGCCTTCACTGGATACCGGCAGATAGTGTTCGCGGATCGCTGTAGCTGCTGCAGCGGTTTCGCCTTGCTGCAACGCATAGACTTCACCCATGATCCCTTGCAGTTCCGTAAATTCGGAAACCATGTTCGTCACCAAATCAAATTTGTAGATGGAGGCCGCACGCAACAATTGCGTTTTGTCGTCCTCTGCCAGATCAAGCACATCAGAAAGATGGGCAGCAATTTTCGCTGTGTTGTCCATCTTATCATGAATGGAGCCGATTTTCGAATGGAATGTGACTTTCTTCAATTTTTCGACCGACTGCGCAATGGTGATGCGTTGATCTTCGTTGAAGAAGAATAGGCCGTCCTCAAGTCTTGCTGTCAGGACTTTCTCGTTCCCTTTCTTAACGTTATCGATGAATGCGCCATTCCCGTTGCGCACGGAAATGAAGTACGGCAATAATTTTCCGGTTTTGTCCTTCACTTCGAAATAGCGTTGGTGGTCCTTCATCGATGTGATCAATACATCTGCCGGCAACGTCAAATATTTGCTGTCGTATTCACCGAAGAAGGCAGTCGGGTATTCCACCAATGAAGTGACTTCCTCCAATAAGGTTTCATCGTTAGGGATGATCCAGCCATTTTCAGCTTCAATCGCCTGGAATTGGGCCCGGATCATGTTTTTCCTTTTGTCCTGGTCGGCGATGACATGTTGTTCCGCCAATTTCTCCGCGTACTCCTCCGCATGCGCGAGCGTCACTTCTTCGCCCAAGAAACGGTGTCCGCGCGTGGTCCGGCCTGAAACGACATCCAGCACCTGGAACGGGATGATTTCATCATCAGCCAATGCCGCAATCCAATGGATCGGACGGATGTACTTGAAGTGATGGTTGCCCCAATGCATCGAAACAGGGAAAGTCATCGACTCAACCACTGTGTTCAATTCCTTCAGGACTTCCGAGGTAGCTTTTCCGCTCGTTTCCTTCTTGACGAAAACATACTCTACACCATTCAGTTCATCAAAGAAGATGTCTTCAGGCGTCAAGCCTTGCCCGCGGACGAAGCCCAGTGCAGCTTTTGACCAACTGCCGTCTGCCTGCAAAGCAATTTTTTTTGCGGGCCCTTTGACGACCTCGGCCAAATCCGCCTGTTTATCGCTGACTCCACTGGCGATGACCGCCAAACGTCTCGGTGTCGCATACATTTCGATCGCATCGAAATTGATGCGGTTATCTTCCAAAAAAGCGGCCATTTTTTCTTTCAGTTGGATACTGCTGCTGCGCACATATTTCGCAGGCATTTCTTCAAGTCCGATTTCTAATAATACAGTTTGACTCATCACATTAGTCCTCCTTCAGGGCAAGTTCTTTTTGATCATCCGAAAGCAAAGGGAATCCCAGTTCTTTTCTCTTTTGGACAAAAGCTTTCGCCAGTTGGCGCGCCATATTGCGGATACGCGCGAGATAACCTGCGCGATCTGTAGCAGAAATGACCCCTCTTGCATCCAACAGGTTAAAGGCATGCGAACTCTTCAGGACATAGTCATAGGCAGGATGCACGAGACCGTTTTCGATTTGTTTTGTCGCTTCCGCTTCAAACGAATCAAACAGCTGGAACAACAGGTCGACGTTGCTTTCTTCAAATGAATATTTGGAATGTTCGAATTCCGGTTGGCCGAAGATTTCACCGTATTTCACGCCCTCGGTCCATTCAAGGTCATAGACACTGTTCACGTCTTGGATGTATGAAGCCAAGCGCTCCAAACCATAGGTGATTTCGCTCGTGACAGGACTGCATTCCAAACCGCCTACCTGTTGGAAATAGGTGAACTGGGTGACTTCCATCCCATCCAACCAAACCTCCCAACCCAAACCGGCGCAACCCAGTGAAGGGTTTTCCCAGTTGTCTTCGACAAAGCGGATATCATGTTCGATCGGATCGATTCCCAATACCTTCAAGCTTTCCAGATAAAGTTCCTGGATATTGTCCGGTGATGGCTTCATGACCACCTGGAATTGGTGATGTTGGTAAAGGCGGTTGGGATTTTCACCGTAACGGCCGTCAGCCGGACGACGGGAAGGCTCCACATAGGCCGCGTTCCAGGGTTCAGGGCCGATTGCGCGCAAGAAAGTATACGGGCTCATTGTTCCGGCACCCTTTTCAGTATCATAGGACTGCATCAAAAGGCAGCCTTGATCTGCCCAAAAATTTTGTAGCGCTTGAATCATTTTTTGCACAGTTAATTTGTTTTCCATCATAAATCTCCTCCACTTGAAATAATACATAAAAAAAGTCCCTATGCATCAAGTCTCCTTGAAACATAGGGACGAATATTTTCGCGGTTCCACCCTAATTCCGGCAAATGCCGGCACTTCGTTACAAGACTCGGATACGCCTTTCCGCAATAGTCTCCCGCTTTGGCTCACACTATCCCAAATTCGCTTTTCGGTACTGACCAGAGGTACTTTTATCTTCAACGTCCAGTATTTAGTTCTTCTCAATAGTAGCCTTGTTCCTGCAGAATGTCAAGAACTACTTGAATCGGACTGCCCGCTTTCGCTCGGCTTGTTCGGCTCTGGTTCCGCAACAGAACGGAAAGGAATCTCCACCTTTGTCTCCCAAGCGAACATCTGATCGATGAAGCTCTTGCTTTTCAGGCGGATCCCGACATATTCTTCATATAATTCGTCAATGAAGGCTCTGAGCGCCTGTTTCGTCGCCGGTTTGATTTTGATATTCCCGACTTGTTTTGGCGTTACCAATTGGAAAATCCTCGCAAAATGGACAGCCGCCGGGCTTGCATGCGACCTTCTGGGGTCCTCCCCGTAATGCTTCTGGCACAGCGCACCGGAATATTTGACCGAAAAATCGAAAGGTTCCTGCTTGCTGTGACAGATGACGCATTCCTGCAATTGCGGAGCTGCTCCAAAATATTTCAATACCCGCATTTCGAAAATGTTCACTACGATTTCCGCATCCATCCCGTTCTGCATGGCGACCAGTGATTCCTCCAACAAATCGAAGAGATCGGCGGCCTTGATGGCATCATTGATCGCCGCATCGGCCAGGTTGTTCAAATAAGTCGCATAGGCATTCAGGTGGATGTCCGTCTGCATTTTGGAAAAGTGGATGATTTCGCGGCTATCCTGCAGGAAGCTGAGTCCGTCATCCTTGATGCGGCCAAGATACGTCGCTTTTGTGAAGGGCAGGAGCGCTGCTTTCAAGGAATGGTTCGGGTTTTTGATGTTCTTCACAAAAAACATCCGTTTTCCATGTTCACGCGTAAATATTTTTACCAAAGCATCCTTTTCCCTGTGTTTTCGGATCGATAAGACGATGCCATCAAATTCCTGATATGTCTCCATGTCGCACCCTTTCGAAAAGAGAAGAGTCCGGAAGGAAATCTCCCAAACTCTTTCTGATTGCTATTCAAGTATCTTTAGCGCACTAGCTGATCAATCGTAATCTTTTTGGCGGTAACCGTAGTCCTGCAGATAACTCTGCTTGTCGCGCCAATCTTTTTGAACCTTCACCCAAAGCTCGAGGTAAATTTTATCACCAAGCATCGCTTCGATATCGCGGCGTGACCGGACACCGATTTCTTTCAGCATTTTCCCGCCTTTTCCGATGATGATGCCTTTTTGACTGGCCCGATCCACGATGATGGTTGCATGGACGTGGACTTTGTCGTCCTCGTTGCGCTGCATCGATTCAACGACGACAGCCACGGAATGCGGTACTTCTTCTTTGGTTAATTGGAGGATCTTTTCGCGGATGAATTCGGACACAACGAAGTATTCCGGATGGTCCGTCACTTGATCGTCCGGATAGAATTGGGGTCCTTCCGGCATGTATTTTTTGATGGTGACCATCATTTCATCCACATTGTTCCCTTGAATGGCAGAAATTGGGATCACTTCATTGAATTCATTGTCGGAAGTATAGTCCATGATAATTTTCAGCAATTCTTCCGGTTTGATCTGATCAATTTTGTTGATGATCAAAAATTTCGGAGTGCGCAGATTCTTGAGTTTTTCAAGAATAAAATTATCGCCCGCTCCTCTTTTTTCTGTTGCGTTCACCATGAACAGAACCAAATCCACTTCATTAAAGGTGCTGTATGCGCTCTTCAACATGAAATCATTCAAACGCGTCTGCGGTTTGTGGATTCCGGGCGTGTCGATGAACACGATCTGAGAATCATCCGAAGTGACTACTCCTTGGATTTTGTTCCGGGTAGTTTGCGGGACATCGCTCATGATGGCGACCTTTTGACCGACGATGCGGTTCAAAAGTGTCGATTTTCCTACGTTCGGTCTCCCGATGATGGAGACGAACCCTGATTTGAAACCTTCTTTTTTATTCATAAAAAACTCCTCAAATTAACTTATAATATAATTCCACAAACTCGGGCAAAAAGATGATGGCCGCAATAAGGATGGTAAAGAACACCGTAACCAAGACCGCTCCGGCAGCGATATCTTTTGCTTTCTTTGCCAGAGGGTGATATTCGTAATCAGTCACCAAATCGACCACATTTTCAAATATCGTATTCAAAAACTCCATGATGATGACCAAGAAGATGCAGAAGATGATCACGATCCATTCCATTGTGCTCGATTCGAAAAACCATGCCAACAAGAGCGGTATCAAGCCCAACAAGGCATGACTGCGCATGTTTTTTTCCTCTTTGAGGATAATGCCGATGCCATCCAAAGCATGCTTCACTGAAGCAAAAAAATTTGGATTCTTTCCGATTTTCCCCATTTTTTCCCTACTCGTCCCTTTTAAGTCCATAAGCATCCAGTATCTCTTTCTGAAGACCGAACATTTCCTTTTCGTCTTCTTCCGTCATGTGATCATAACCATTCAAATGCAGGAAACCGTGCAAAGCAAGGAAGCCTAGTTCTCTTTCGAAACTGTGACCATAGGACTCCGCTTGCTCGGCGGTCTTGTCGGTCGAAATGATGATATCACCGATGTTGGTGGGAAACGAGCCGGTTATGCTTTCCATATTGATCGGGAAATCATCATCCATGTCATCATTCAGCGCAAAGCTGATGACGTCCGTCGCTTGATCTTTGTTCCGGTATTCACGATTAATCTCCCTGATGCGGTCGTTGTCCACAAAGGTGATCGACAATTCGGTATCGGGCGCCAACTTCAAATACTCCCCCGCAAAGGAGATCAGGGAATGGACTAATTCAGTGTGCTCTTTCTGTACAGATTCGGTTTCATCAAAAATATCTATTTCCATATAATCGCTCACTTTTCTATGTTGTGTTTTGTTTCCTCTTTGACTTCATATGCTTTGATGATGCTCGCAACGACCGGGTGGCGCACGACATCATAAGTATCAAAGGTGACAAAAGTGATATCCGGGATGCCCTGAAGCTTCTTCTCGGCATCAATCAATCCTGATAGAGCGCCTTTCGGCAAATCGATTTGGGTCTTGTCGCCGTTGACGATCATTTTTGAACCGAAGCCGAGCCTTGTCAAGAACATCTTCATCTGTGCTACAGTCGTGTTCTGCGCTTCATCAAGGATGATGAAGGCATCTTCCAGCGTCCGTCCGCGCATGTAGGCAAGCGGCGCAATTTCGATGACACCCCTGTCCATCAAGCGGGTCGTGTGCTCGACGCCGTAGATGGCATAAAGCGCATCATAGACCGGGCGCAGATACGGATCAACTTTTTCCTTCAGATCGCCGGGCAGGAACCCTAGATTTTCACCAGCTTCAACAGCCGGACGGGTCAGGATGATTTTCTTTACCTTACCATTTTTCAGAGCCTCGACAGCCATCACTACGGCCAAAAAGGTTTTTCCGGTTCCGGCAGGGCCTATTCCGAATACAACATCTTTTTTCTTGACGGCCTGCACATATTGTCTTTGGCCGAAATTTTTCGCCCGGATAGGCTTGCCTGCGTATGACCTGCCGATTTCCTCCTCATAAAGGTTAATGAAGAAGTCGAGGCTTCCGCGTTCCGACATTTTTATAGCTGTGACGATATCTGTTTGTGAAATAGGGATGCCGCGCGCTAACAATTCCAATAGTTGCTTCAACAGGGAGCGGGCCTTGTCGACAGCCAGCTCTTCGCCACTGATTTCGATTTTCATGCCGCGGCTTGTAATGGTCACATGCAAAGCATCTTCCAGCATCTTCAGATGCTTGTCTTGCGATCCAAATAATTGAGGCAAAACGGATGCGTCCATCACTTCAATTTTCTCTGTTTTATTCACTTTATCGGTCAAACAAGCTACACTCCTCTTTTTGGGGATTTTTTTCACTGCTTATTGCTAATAGTATAACATAAAGCGGCATGGCTTATGAAAATATTTATCCCCTTGCGTGCACGGTGATTCTTCAGGACGACAAAAAAATGGAATGATACGGAGATCATCCCATTCTTTATCGATTAGTCTCTAAGAATTTTAGAAAGTGAGCATCTGGCTGTTAGAATTTACGTTTTCTGGCAGCTTCAGATTTTTTCTTGCGTCTCACACTTGGCTTTTCATAAAATTCATGTTTACGAGCGTCTTGTAGAGTTCCAGTTTTTGAAACAGTACGTTTAAAGCGACGAAGAGCATCATCAAGAGATTCGTTTTTACGAACAACTGTTTTTGACATTAAATATTCCCTCCCTCCGAGCATTAAAAGTAACGTTTCCTTTTGAAAGTAAGTAATCAAAATGAAATTGTTCTTTTGATATTATATCATAGGCGAAAGCAATTGCAACGTTTTATTGCAAAACAATAATAGGAATTGTATCCTTGGGGAAAACCTGGGTTCTCCGTTCTGCCCTCAGCACTATCCAGCAGCCAGACAATTCTTGCAAACACCAAATATTTCGAAGCGATGGGAAGTAATCTGGCATCCTTCCAACTGTTGCTCAAAGAAATCCATCGGGCACATCTGCAGAGCAATCGTCATTCCGCATTGTTGACAAATAAAGTGATGATGATGGTGCCCCTCATGCAAACAAGTGATCCGGAACAGTTTTTCGTTGTTCAATTCTGTTTCTTCCAATATCCCAACTTCAACAAAAGTATACAGATTGCGGTATATCGTGTCATAGCTGAGGGTCGGATATTCATCCTCCAACGCATGAAGGACAGCTTTTGCGGACAGATAGCGGTTAGCTTCCACAAAAACCGTAATGATATCTTCTCTTTTTTGGGTATATTTATATCCCTTTTTCTTTAATTGCTGCAGTGCAATGGTCACGGTATCTACCGGCATCATTTTCCCTCCCGACTCTATCAATTTCAAATTGACTATAGTATATTATTAGTGAGATTGCAATGATTAAGATTCAGGAAGGACGAAATTATATGGAACAACAAGAGCAACAGGACCTACATTTTGTCATCATATCCGATTCAGTAGGGGACACCGCCAGGAAAGTCCTTCAGGCCGTCTTGGCACAATTCCCATCGGTAACCGTTCATATGTATCATTATCCGTTCATCAGAAAAATGAAAGACTTGGAGCCTGTATTGGAAGAGGCCAAAGAGCTGAAAGCATTTGTCATTCATACTCTGGTCGTCGAAAATTTGAGCGAATTCACAGATGATTTCTGCGCTGCAGAGAATTTGCATTGCTATAATATATTGAAGGATCTGGTCAGGGATATTTCCGAAACGACTGGGCAACAGCCCCTCAAGAGAGCGGGCGCCCTGCATCGTTTGGATGATGAATACTTTAATCGGATCAGCGCCATCGAGTTCGCCGTCAAGTACGATGACGGGAAAGATCCAAAGG
>OBJT01000192.1_pt1 | contig 16527 bp, 15 predicted proteins | sample 1519861 | NCBI WGS metagenome assembly OBJT01 (sample SAMN02401118, study PRJEB22541) | soil metagenome, isolate JX
TGTTTACACTAGCGCCACTGTTCATTTTGGGATCGATGCCGTGCCGTTACTGATCGTTACCACCATTTTGTGGGCTTTTTCCTTTAGTTTGATAGGGGAATACCTTGCGGGCCAGGTTGACTCCTGGTTCTCTGTACTGATGCGCCTAGGGTTGGCTGCGCTGGTCTTTTTGCCCTTCCTGCGCTGGAAGGGATATCGCGCCTCAACCATCCTGCTGTATATGCTGGTGGGGATGCTGCAACTCGGCGTCATGTATCTGCTGAGTTTTGAGGCTTATACCTACCTCAGCGTGACAGAATTCCTGTTGTTTACCGTGATGACGCCGCTCTACGTCACGCTGATTTACGATTTGCTCAGCAGACGTCGGCTGCGGATTGGCTATGCCTTCAGCGCGCTGTTGGCGGTGGCCGGTGCGGCCATCATTCGCTATGACAAAGTTAGCGATCATTTCTGGTTCGGTTTACTGCTGGTTCAGGCGGCTAACATCTGCTTCGCCATTGGTATGGTCGGTTACAAGCGCTTGCAGGAAACCCGCCCGATGCCGCAACACACGGCATTTTCGTGGTTCTATTTAGGCGCGGTGATCATTGCCATCATTGCGTGGAGCCTGTGGGGTAACCCGAACAAACTGCCGACCACAACCCTGCAATGGGGCATTCTGGTGTGGCTGGGCGTGGCGGCATCAGCTCTAGGCTACTTTATGTGGAACTACGGTGCGACGCAGGTCGATGCGGGTACGCTGGGCATCATGAACAACATGCACGTGCCGGCGGGCTTGTTAGTCAATCTGGCGATCTGGCAGGAGAAACCGCACTGGCCGAGCTTTATTGCCGGGGCGATTGTCATTTTCGCTTCACTTTACGTGCATAAGCGTTGGGTGGTGGGGCATGTCGCTAAAAGCGATGCCTAATGAGCTGAACTGGTAAGACGCTCTTTGCTTTGCTCTGGCTTCGCCGTATGAGGTGTTTGTAAAAAGCAGCACCTAAGCCAGAGGGAAGAGACAGGCCGATCAACAGGGAAGTGAAATCCTTCGTGATCGGAGCGGCCTGCATCTGACCTGGTATCAAAGCGACGCCTAAAGCTTAAGGGAAGGGATAGCGTGGCAGAGGAGCAAAGCGTCCGAGCCATGGATGGCGAGGCCGATCCACATGGATGTGGGATTCCTTTGCGATCTGCCACGCTATCCCTGACTGAGCACTAACAAAAAGCAATCAGCCCTTTCCTGACTGAGCACTAACAAAAAGCAATCAGCCTTTTCCTGACTGAGCACTCACACAAAGCCATCAGCTCTTTTTTGCGGGTGCTGCTGGACGATTCATCATCGTCAATCCCTTCAAAAAGTTACGCAGAATCTGGTCGCCGCACTCGCGGTAGTTCTTATGGTCCGGGTTGCGGAAAATCGCACCGACTTCAGCCTGGGAAATCTTAAAGTTTGCCTTCTCCAGCACCACCGGAATATCCGTGGTCTTCAACGCAAACGCGATACGCAGCTTCTTGATGAAAATATTGTTATTCATGCGACGCTCTACCGAGGGTGCAGGCGCGTCTTCGCTCTTGCCACGACGGTAAAAAATTAAACCGTTGAGGAAGTAGCCCATCAATACGTCGGGCAGTTTACGAAACGCCGCATCTTCATCTTTCTTCATCCATGCCTGCACATCTTCCAGCGGCACTTCGCTGCCCGCTAAGGCAAAAATCTCCACCACTTTGCTATCGCTCAAATCAAGCATATAGCGCACGCTGCGCAGAACATCGTTACTCGTCATGGTGAAACTCTCTTGGTCGCGGGTTGAGGCGGCGCATTATAGAGCAGGCAGGGCAGGGATAACAGCACGGGCGACACAGGTCGCCCGCAAGATCATGAAGAAATCGACTGAAGTGAACCGGGACGCGCGGCATCACGGACAAAGGGCAGATGATCACACGCATGTTGACGAGCGAAACGCACAAAGGCTTCCAGAATCGGCTGGCGCTGCTCGCCATCGCGAACGGCGGCATATAAGCGGCTCCACAAACCCTCACCCAGCGTCTTCGTCACCACCAGGCCCTGCTTTTCAAAGCTCTCCACGACCCAATGCGGCAGCGCAGCAATCCCCATTTGTGCCGACACCATCTGAATCAGCAGCAGGGTATTGTCGACATTCTTCAGTGCCGGAGTGACGCCCGCGGGTTGCAGGAAATGACGCCACACATCCAAGCGCTGACGCTGTACAGGGTAAATCATCAACACTTCGTCGGCTAAATCTTCCGGTGAAATATGATCGAGCTTGGCCAGCGGATGATCGGGGGCCAGCACCAATCGAACCTCGAAATCAAACATCGGCGTATAAAAAAGTCCGCTGCGCGGCAGAATATCCGAGGTGAGCACCACATCCAGTTCACCCTGCTGTAAGGCGGGTTGCGGATCAAAGGTCACGCCCGATTTGAAATCCATCACCACCTGCGGCCAGCTCTGGCGGAAATTATTCAACGCAGGCGTCAACCACTGAATGCAGCTATGACACTCAATCGCGATGCGCAGCGTGGTTTGATGCGGCTCGTGGCAATCCTGCAGGGCTTGCTGAATCTGCGGCAAAATCTGCTCGGCCAACTGCAGCAAAATTTCCCCCTGCGGCGTAAACCGCAACGGCTGGCTCTTGCGCACAAACAGGCGAAAGCCCAGCCGCTGTTCCAGGTCGCTGAACTGATGAGATAACGCCGATTGTGTCTGATGAAGCTGGGCAGCGGCAGCGGCTAAGGAGCCGGTGTTCTGCAATGCCTGCAGCGTTCTCAGGTGTTTGAGTTCGATCATGAGAGTCCTTCACATCGAGATTGAACAAATTGCGCTTGAGGAACATACAGTACCCGCAGATTATGGCGGTGTAAACATCTGGACGGCTAAACATCTCAAGCAAGCGTTGCGGCCGCTTTACTTTTATCGCGTGAATGCGCTCAGCGAACGGCAAACTCGCCCGCTGGATGAACGTAAATCGGTTTTGGTGCGTGCTTTACGGTTAAGAATATCTGGAGAACATGACATGACCATTCTGAATCACACTCTTGGTTTTCCTCGCGTGGGTCTGCGTCGCGAACTGAAGAAAGCACAGGAAAGTTACTGGGCAGGTAATAGCTCACAGGAAGCGTTACTGGCGGTCGGGCGAGAGCTGCGCGCTCGCCACTGGCAACAACAGAAAGAAGCGGGCGTCGATCTGCTGCCGGTGGGTGATTTTGCCTGGTACGATCACGTGTTGAGCACCAGTCTACTGTTGGGCAACGTACCTGCACGACATCAGAACAAAGATGGCTCTGTGGATCTGGATACACTGTTCCGCCTGGGCCGCGGCCGCGCGCCGAGTGGAGAACCCGCCGCCGCCGCTGAGATGACCAAATGGTTTAACACCAATTATCACTATATGGTGCCGGAATTTACCCAAGGCCAGCCGTTCAAACTCACCTGGACTCAACTGCTGGATGAAGTGGACGAAGCATTGGCGCTGGGCCACAACATCAAACCGATCCTGTTAGGCCCGGTCACCTACCTGTGGTTGGGTAAAGTGAAGGGCGAGCAGTTTGACCGCCTCTCCCTGCTGAATGACATCTTGCCGGTGTACAAGCAGGTTCTGGCTGAGTTGAAAAAGCGCAATATTGAGTGGGTGCAGATTGATGAGCCCGCCCTGGCGCTGGAATTGCCGCAGCCATGGCGTGATGCGTTCAATCCCGCTTACGCTGAGCTACAAGGTGAAGTCAAACTGCTGCTCACCACCTACTTCGACAGCATTGGCCAAAATCTCGATGTGATTAAAGCGCTGCCGATACAGGGGCTACACATTGATCTGGTCCACGGTAAAGACGACATCCAACACGTTCATCAACAACTTCCTGCTGAGTGGCTGTTGTCGCTGGGAGTGATTAATGGCCGTAACGTCTGGCGTGCTGACCTCAGCCGCTGGTTCGAGCGTCTGCAGCCGCTGGTTAGCCAGCGCAAACAGCTATGGATAGGTTCTTCCTGCTCACTGCTGCACAGCCCAATTGATCTCAGCGTGGAAACCCGACTTGATGCGGAAGTTAAAAGCTGGTTTGCGTTTGCTTTGCAGAAGTGCGCGGAGCTGTCTTTATTGAGTCACGCTCTCAACAATAATGATGCGGCATCGTTGGAAGCCTGGAGTGCGCCTGTTCGCGCCCGCGCTCACTCAGCACGTGTACACAACGCGGCGGTGGGCCAGCGGCTGGCAAAAATTCAAGCCAAAGACGTTGAACGCTGCAGCCCCTACACCGAGCGCGCTAAAACCCAGCGTAACCGCTTTAAACTGCCGGCCTGGCCAACCACAACCATTGGGTCCTTCCCGCAAACCACTGAAATTCGCGGTCTGCGCCTCGATTTTAAAAAAGGCAACATTGACGGCGGCCACTATCGCACGGGGATTGCGGAACACATCAAACAGGCTATTGCTGAGCAAGAGCGTCTCGGCCTGGACGTACTGGTGCATGGCGAAGCTGAGCGCAACGACATGGTGGAATACTTTGGTGAGAACCTCGACGGATTTGTGTTCACGCAAAACGGTTGGGTGCAGAGTTATGGTTCTCGCTGTGTGAAACCGCCGGTGATCATTGGTGATATCAGCCGTCCGCAGGCGATTACCGTCGAGTGGGCAAAGTACGCGCAGTCGCTGACTGACAAACCCGTCAAAGGCATGCTCACCGGTCCGGTCACTATCTTGTGCTGGTCATTCCCGCGTGAGGATGTGACGCGAGAAACCATCGCCAAGCAAATTGCGTTGGCATTGCGTGATGAAGTGGAAGATCTCGAGAGCGCCGGCATCGGCATTATTCAAATTGATGAGCCAGCCCTGCGTGAGGGGCTGCCGTTGCACCAGTCTGACTGGGCTGCCTACCTGACATGGGCCGTGGATGCCTTCCGTCTCAACGCTGCGGTGGCAAAGGATGAGACCCAGATCCACACGCATATGTGCTACTGCGAGTTCAATGACATCATGGCGTCCATCGCCGCGCTCGATGCTGACGTGATCACCATCGAAACATCACGCTCAGATATGGAACTGCTGGATGCGTTTAAAGCGTTTGAGTACCCCAACGAAATTGGCCCTGGCGTATACGACATTCACTCGCCCAATGTGCCAAGCGTAGAGTGGATGGAAGCCTTGCTGTGTAAAGCGGCGCAAAGTATCCCGCCGGAGCGTCTGTGGGTGAACCCGGATTGCGGTCTGAAAACGCGCGGCTGGAGCGAAACACGGCAAGCACTGGCGAACATGGTGAAGGCGGCGCAGAAATTGAGGGGGGAAACGGTTTAAGAAGATGGGGCGCCACCGCGCCCCTCTTTATTACGCGTTTGGCGCAACGCCATACTGTTTAAACCACGCCAGCATACGCGACCAGCCATCAGCAGCAGAATCAGCGTGATAGCTCGGGCGGTAATCGGCGTTGAAAGCGTGACCGGCCTCTGGGTAGACCACAATCTCTGCCTTGGCATTTGCGGCGTGCAGTGCCTGGCGCATCTTATCGATACTCTCAAGCGGAATGCTTTCGTCCTGGCCGCCATACAAACCGAGTACCGGCGCAGTCAGATCGACGGCGACATCAATTGGGTGCTTCTGCTGTTTCAGCGTTTTTTCACCCTCTAAACGGCCATACCATGCTGCAGCAGCACGCACTTGTGGATTATGCGCAGCAAACAGCCAACTAATACGACCGCCCCAACAGAAACCGGTAATCGCCATACGGCGAATATCACCGTCATGACGGGCGGCCCAGTTGGCAACATGATCGAGATCGGACAGGACCTGCGAATCCGGTACTTTGCTCACTAACTCCTTAAACAGAGTAGGGATATCACTGTATTCGCCAGGATCGCCCTCTCGGAAATAGAGTTCCGGTGCAACCGCCAAATAACCCTCCTGCGCTAAACGGCGGCATAAATCGCGAATATGCTCGTGAACGCCAAATATCTCCTGTACGACCAACACAACAGGCAACGTGCCTTCATACTCTTTGGGGCGTGCATAATAAGCTGGCAGGTTTTCCCCTTGGCTCGGCACCGATGTCTCCCCGGTATGAATATTGTCGCTGGATGTGGTAATGGTGCTGCTGGCGATGGGCTGAACGGCGGGAGCAAAGCCGCCGGTTGCTGATTTTTGTGCCATATTGTCTTCGGTTTTCATTGTTCTCTCCGTGCTAGCAAGTGCGCAATCACGTAACTATAGCCTGGCTCAGGAGCGAGGCTGACGTAGGGTGCAGAGGGACTTTTTCAGATGTTCTCCTTCTCTATTAACACTGCCACTCGCACTTACACAGTACCGCTTGTAGCAATTCAGATTTACCGACCGCTATTGTGTGACTCAAATCACACAATAATTTTCTTAAAATGTAATTTTCATTGTCGATAGTGAAATTAATCACATATTTATGCCGCGCACTGACGTAGAGTGGCGCGCACATCCCTTATCTATCAGGAGTCTGTTATGGCCCAGTCTGACGTTTTCCACCTTGGTATCACTAAAGCCGACCTGAAAGGCGCTACGCTGGCGATTGTGCCTGGCGATCCTGAGCGTGTGAAAAAAATTGCGGCGCTGATGGATAATCCACAACATCTCGCTTCACATCGTGAGTTCACTACCTATTTGGCAGAGGTGGACGGTAAGCCGGTCGTGGTGTGTTCAACCGGTATCGGTGGCCCCTCAACCTCTATTGCCGTAGAAGAACTGGCTCAGTTGGGCGTGCGTACTTTCCTACGCGTGGGCACCACGGGGGCGATCCAGCCTAACATCAATGTTGGCGACGTATTGGTGACTACCGCTTCTGTGCGCCTTGACGGTGCCAGCTTGCACTTTGCTCCAATGGAATTCCCGGCCGTGGCAGATTTCACCTGTACTACCGCGCTGGTGGCTGCCGCTGAAGCCTGTGGTGCCAAAACGCACATCGGTATTACGGCGTCTTCCGACACCTTCTATCCCGGCCAAGAACGTTACGATACCTTCTCAGGACGCGTGGTGAATCGCTTCCAAGGCTCAATGCAAGAGTGGCAGCAAATGGGCGTGCTTAACTATGAGATGGAATCCGCTACACTGTTAACCATGTGCGCCAGTCAGGGGCTGAGAGCGGGCATGGTGGCGGGTGTTATCGTTAACCGTACGCAAAAAGAGATCCCGGATGCGGTGACCATGAAACAGACCGAAAGTGATGCGGTGAAGATTGTGGTTGAAGCAGCGCGTCGCTTAATTTAGTGCGCAAGGCGGAAGGGAATTTACGGATAGGAAATCACCTTTCTGCCGCTTGATTGCGCACTTTTTCAGCTGATACTGAGAAAAAACTATGCGCAAAACGGTTACTGCTCCTCGTCCTGCCTTTGTCAAAAACCCCGCTGCCACGCAATCACATATTGAGGGCGTGGCAGCGCGTTTTCGCCACGCGATGGCGGCCTCTGATTTCCCTGTGGCATGCCAGTGCTGTGAAGAAGTCCTGCGCGTGATGCCCCACAACATGCAGGTGCTCAGCGACTATGCACTGACGCTGATGCGAATCGGTGAATACAAAAAATCCTACAAAACCTACCAAAAAATCTACCAGGCGCCTGCGGCGCAGCGTGCCCAGGCATCCGACACCTGGCTGGATGGCTTAACGGAAGTGTGTGGCTGGTTGGAAAAACACGATGAAGTGGCGCGCTACGGCCGTGAATCGCTAGAAAAATCAGATGCGATTTTCCGCCAGGGTCACAAGGTGGCTTTTCCTACTGAGACGCCACCCCCGTACAATCCTGCGAATCCCAATGAAAACGTCATCTCTTTTAGTTTGTACGGTGGTCAGCCGCGCTACTGCGAAACGCTGATTAAAAATATTGAAGTCGCTCGTGAGCTTTATCCCAACTGGATCTGCCGCATCTATCTTGACGACAGCGTACCTCAGCATGTCTGGCAGCGCTTGCAACAGTCGAACACACAACTGGTGGATATGTCGCATGAGAAGAGCATCTTCCCCACGCTATGGCGCTTTCTGGTGATGGATGATGTCAACGTGAAGCGCTATATCGTGCGTGACGCTGATTCATTGCTCTCTGAGCGTGAGGTCAGCGCGGTGGATGCCTGGCTCGATTCGCCATACTGGTTCCACCACATGCGCGACTATTTTACGCACACCGAACTGCTATTGGCAGGGATGTGGGGCGGCTGCCATGGCGTGTTCCACAACGTTGAGCAGCAGATGCGAGACTTTATTGCGAAGTACAGCGGTAGCGAGCGTTTCACCGACCAATACTTCCTCAAGGTGGCGCTGTGGCCGACCGTGCGCGAGAGCGTGCTCAATCATGACAATCTCTTCCATTTCCATCACGCGCAGGCATGGCCCGCTCACCCGCCAATTCGCTGGCAAACCGATCGCTTCCACGTTGGCAGCAATGCGGGTTTCTCCAGCATGGCGGGAAAAGTCGAAAATGAAGATAACGGATGGCAGCAGGTTGAACTCACCTGTAATGGCCAAAGCTGGCATTACCCTGCCAAAGTGAAAGGCACCGAATGGATGTTGCCGATGCCGTTTTTCCTGATCGATGCGTGGAGGGCAGGGGAGTTGACGGTGAAAGCGCTGTAATTTGCCCGTTAGTGACATAACAATCTGGACATTCATACAGTAGCGTCTTACCTTTTCCCTCAGCGAAACGATCCGCGGGGGAATTATGGATCAGCAACTTATCATTAGCGGCGCGCTGGCGCTGGCCGGATTGGGCATTGGCTGGATGCTTGCCCAATTGCGCGCCGGGCACCAGCACGCCAGTTTCACCACCGAGCGGCGCCTGCTGGAAGAGGCGCAGCAGCGTCAACAGCAGCAGCTTGAACAGCTGCAACAGCAAATCCAACAGCGTGAACAAGAGCTGCGCCAGTTACATGGTGCACTGAGCGGTGCGCAGGAAAGATTACAGCAGCTTGATTACTGGCGCGGCGAGAGCGAGCAGCTAAACCGCGAATTGCGCAATCAGCTGGAAGTGAACAGTGCGCAGGAAGCCGAGTTGCGTGAAGTCACTATCCGACTCGAAGAGACGCGTTTTGGTGCTGAAGAGAAGCAACGTTTGCTGACGAACAGTGAACAGCGTCTCAGCGCACAGTTTGAAAACCTGGCAAACCGCATTTTCGAAAACAGCGGGCGTCGGGTTGATGAACAGAACCGCCAAAGCCTGAATAGCCTGATTGGGCCGCTGCGAGAGCAACTGGATGGTTTTCGTCGCCAGGTCAACGACAGTTTTGGTCTGGAAGCGCGCGAGCGCCACACGCTGGCGCACGAGATCCGTCAGTTGCAGCAACTCAATGTGCAAATGGCGCAGGAAGCGGTAAACCTCACTAAAGCCTTGAAGGGTGATAACAAAATCCAGGGTAACTGGGGTGAAGTGGTGCTCACTCGCGTGCTGGAAGCTTCAGGTTTACGTGAAGGCTATGAGTATGAAACACAAGTCAGCGTGCGGTTAGAGCAACAAGGCAGAATGCAACCCGATGTCATTGTGCGGCTCCCTCAAGGCAAAGACGTGGTCATTGACGCCAAAATGACGTTGATTGCCTATGAGCGTTACTTTAACGCCGAAGACGAAGCCACGCGTGAGCAAGCCATCCAGGAACACATCAGCGCGATGCGCGGCCATATCCGCTTACTGGGGCGAAAAGATTATCAACAATTACCAGGTTTACGCTCTCTGGATTATGTGTTGATGTTTATCCCGGTCGAACCGGCATTTCTGTTAGCCATTGATCGCCAACCCGAGCTGATTAGCGAAGCGCTGCAACAGAACATCATGTTGGTCAGTCCAACAACCTTGCTGGTGGCGCTGCGCACTATCAACAATTTATGGCGCTATGAGCATCAGAGCCGCAATGCGCAACGTATCGCAGACCGTGCGGCAAGGCTGTATGACAAAATGCGCCTGTTTGTTGATGACATGAGCGGCATAGGCCATAACCTTGACAAAGCGCAGCAGAGCTATCAGCAGGCGATGAAAAAACTGGCGGAAGGGCGCGGCAACTTAATCGCGCAAAGTGAAGCTTTTCGCGCGCTGGGCGTGGAGATCAAGCGGCCCATCAATCCTCAACTGGTTGAGCAGGCGCAGCCAGAGGAAGCGGATGAAAGTTGGGCCGACGAGATTGAGCCCGATGAAAAGCCAACAGATTCTTCCACCGCTTCGCTGCGCCGTATCAATGAATAGCACGGTGGTCACGTGCTCGCGTAGCGCGACTCTGATACACTTCGGCAAGAATTGTTTGTGGAACAGGTAAACCCGATGGCAGATGAATCACAGCAGGAAACTACCCATTTTGGCTTTAAGACCGTCGCGAAAAGCGAAAAGGCCGATAAAGTCGCGGACGTGTTTCATTCCGTAGCGGCAAAATATGACCTGATGAACGATCTGATGTCGTTTGGCATCCATCGTGTCTGGAAGCGTTTTACTATCGATAGCAGCGGCGTGCGCCGTGGGCAGCGTGTATTGGATCTTGCCGGTGGTACCGGTGATTTAACCGCAAAATTCTCTCGTCTGGTTGGCGAAACCGGCCAGGTGGTGTTGGCTGATATCAACAGCTCAATGCTGAAGATGGGCCGCGAGAAGCTGCGCAATATGGGCGTGTCAGGCAACGTCAGCTATGTGCAGGCCAATGCCGAAGCACTGCCGTTCCCCGATAACTATTTTGATTGCATCACTATCTCATTCGGCCTGCGTAACGTGACCGAAAAAGAGAAGGCGCTGGCATCGATGTTCCGCGTGCTTAAGCCGGGTGGACGTCTGTTGGTGCTGGAATTTTCTAAACCGCTGCTGGAACCCTTGAGCAAAGCTTACGATACCTACTCGTTCCACATCTTGCCGCGTATTGGCCAGATCGTGGCGCAGGATGCGGAAAGCTATCGCTATCTGGCAGAATCGATTCGTATGCACCCCGATCAGGAAACCCTGAAAGCGATGATGAACGATGCCGGTTTCGAAAATACCACCTACTTCAATATGACTGGCGGTATTGTGGCGCTGCATCGCGGCTTCAAGTTCTGATTTATCATGACTTTTACCCCGCTTATTACTGGCGGTCTTGAGACCGCCCTCAATCGTGTTCTCTATCGCGACCGCAGTCTGAAAGCTGCGCGCCAGCGTCTGGCCGGGAAAGTCTTAACCCTGCGTTTGCAGGAGCTGGATTTCCCGCTGGTGCTGGTGTTCAGCGAGTCACAACTGGATGTGCTGAGTGACTGGCAAGACAGCAGTGATTGCAGTGTGAGCCTGCGCCTCAGCACGTTGCCAAAATTGCGCGATCGCCAGCAGCTCACCAGCCTGATTCGCAGCGGTGAGCTGGATGTGGAGGGCGATCTGCAGGTTGTGCAGCAGTTCTCTGCGCTCATGGATCTCGCCGAACTCGATCCGGCCGAATACCTTGCGCCGTGGATTGGCGATATCGCAGCGCAAGGCGTAAGCCAGGCGGCACAGCATGCGCTGAAGTTTGTGCAGAAGCAGGTCACCCGTCGACAAGACTATCTTGGCCAGGTCCTGACGGAAGAGTGGCGTGTCGCACCGGGTGCACTGGAACTGGCGTGGTTCTGCGAAGAGGTAGAGGCGATGGAACGTTCGCTTAATGCGTTTGAAGCGCGTTTAGCACAGCTGGAGGCGAAATGACGCTGGGAGAAATTCGGCGCTTATACTTCATCATCAAGATCTTTCTGACCTACGGTCTTGATGAACTGATCCCCCACATGCGCATCACATTGCCGCTCCGCATCTGGCGGCGCTGCATCTTCTGGATCCCTAACAAGCATAAAAACGAATCGACGGGCGTACGCATTCGTCTGGCAATGGAACAGCTTGGCCCGGTGTGGATCAAGTTCGGTCAGATGCTTTCAACGCGTCGTGATCTCTTCCCACCGGCGATTGCGGATGAACTCGCGGTGTTGCAAGACCGCGTCGCGCCGTTTGATGGCCTTAAAGCTAAAGAGCAGATTGAACGTTCAATTGGCGGCCCAGTTGACACCTGGTTTGATGATTTTGATATCAAACCGCTGGCTTCTGCGTCAATTGCACAGGTGCATACGGCGACGCTGAAATCTAATGGCCGTGATGTAGTGATCAAGGTGATCCGCCCGGACATCCTGCCGGTGATCAAAGCGGATATGAAGCTGATTTACCGCATGGCACATTGGGTTCCTCGTCTGCTGCCGGATGGTCGTCGTCTGCGCCCGGTTGAAGTGGTACGCGATTACGAAAAGACCTTGATTGATGAACTCAATCTGCTGCGCGAGTCGGCGAATGCCATCCAGCTGCGTCGCAACTTCGAGCAGAGCCCGATGTTGTATGTGCCGGAGGTGTTCTCGGATTACTGCAGCGAATCGATGATGGTGATGGAGCGCATCTACGGTATTCCGATCTCCGATGTGGCCGCGCTGGAGCAGCATGGCGTCAACATGAAGATTTTGGCAGAGCGCGGCGTGCAGGTATTCTTCACCCAAGTATTCCGTGACAGCTTCTTCCACGCTGATATGCATCCCGGCAATATCTTCGTTAGCTACGACCATCCAGAAGATCCGCAATACATCGCGATTGACTGCGGTATTGTCGGCTCGTTGAATAAAGAAGATAAGCGCTATCTGGCGGAAAACTTCATCGCCTTCTTTAACCGTGATTACCGCAAAGTGGCGGAACTGCACGTGGATTCCGGATGGGTACCGCCGGATACCAATGTGGAAGATTTTGAGTTTGCCATTCGTACTGTGTGTGAGCCGATTTTCGAGAAGCCGCTGGCAGAGATCTCATTTGGTCACGTGCTGCTCAACCTGTTCAACACCGCGCGCCGCTTCAATATGGAAGTGCAACCGCAACTGGTGCTGTTACAGAAAACGCTGCTCTACATCGAAGGTATTGGCCGTCAGCTTTATCCGCAGCTCGACCTGTGGAAAACCGCCAAGCCGTTCCTTGAGGATTGGATTAAAGATCAAATCGGCATTCCTGCCATTCTGCGTGCGGTGAAGGAGAAGGCGCCCTTCTGGGCTGAGAAACTGCCGGAACTGCCGGAGCTGTTTTATGACAGCATGCGCCAGCACAAGTTGTTGCAGCACAGCGTCGATAAGTTGGTCAGCGATATGAACGCGCAGCGTACTCGCCATCACAAGGCGCGCTATCTGTTCGGCGTAGGGGCTACACTGTTATTAAGCGGTACTGCAGTACTGTTGAGTCGGCCCGACTGGGATTTCTTCCCGGCGCTGTTAATGGCCGCTGGCATCGTCACCTGGCTGATAGGTTGGCGCAAGACAAACTGATTGTCTGCCTGGTGCAAATCGCGTAATGTCGCAGGCTAAAGCCCGAATTCATACGGGCTTTCTGTGCGTTTCAATTTAGAGTTTTTCACAGAATATTAGAGGCATATCTCATGGGCGGTATCAGTATTTGGCAATTGATCATCATTGCCGTCATTGTTGTACTTCTGTTCGGTACCAATAAACTTCGCAACCTGGGTTCGGATTTAGGTTCTTCCATTCGTGGCTTTAAAAAGGCCATGGGTGATGAAGACGATAAAAAGGATCAACCGAAAGAGCAGGACGCTGACTTCAGCGCCAAAACTCTGGCAGACAAACAGCAAACCTCGGCGAGCAAAGACGACGCCCGGGATAAGTAAGGGTTAACTGTGTTCGATATTGGTTTTAGTGAACTGTTATTGGTATTCGTTATTGGGTTGATCGTATTGGGCCCACAACGATTACCGGTTGCGGTGAAAACCGTCGTGGGCTGGATTCGGGCGATTCGTTCGCTGGCTGCTAACGTTCAAAATGAACTGGCACAGGAGCTGAAACTGCAGGAGTTGCAGGACAGCCTGAAAAAGGTGGAAGAGGCGGGTCGTGGCTCGCTGTCGCCTGAGCTGAAAGAGTCAATGGAAGAGCTACGTAAAACTGCTGATTCCATGAAGCGTTCTGTGCAGCAGAGTATCGATATTGAGAAAGCGGAAGATGAAGCTAACACCATTCATCAGCCGCATCCTGCTGCAGCTCAGCCCGCGGTGACACCTGCGACGGCCGAGCATCAGGCCAGCGCACCGGCACAGGCACCTCAGCCAGCGACGGCCGAGCATCAGGCCAGCGCGCCGGCACAGGTACCTCAGCCAGTGATTGCCGAACATCAGGCCAGCGCGCCGGCACAGGCACCTCAGCCAGTGATTGCCGAACATCAGGCCAGCGCACCGGCACAGGCACCTAAGGCGGTAACGTCAGTGCACCAAGCCAGCGCACCAGCTCAGGCACCTCAACCGGTAGCAGCAGAAGCTCAGTCATCAGTTAGTACCGCGCAGAATGCGACGCCTACTCCCACCGTAAAAGATGAAAGATAAACATGGCCGTTGAAGATACCCAACCGCTCATCAGCCACCTGATTGAGCTGCGTAAGCGTTTGTTGAACTGCATTATTGCGGTGTTTGCTATCTTTTTGTGCCTGGTTTATTTCGCTAACGACATCTATCACTTGGTGGCATCGCCACTGATTAGCCAGATGCCGGCTGGCGCCAGCATGATTGCCACCGATGTTGCCTCACCGTTCTTCACGCCGATTAAGCTCACTATTATCGTATCGGTCTTTCTTGCGGTACCGGTGATCTTGTATCAGGTTTGGGCATTTGTGGCGCCTGCACTGTATCGCCATGAGCGTAAATTGGTGATGCCACTGCTGTTCTCCAGTACGCTACTGTTCTATGTCGGCGTGGCCTTCGCCTATTTCATCGTGTTTCCGCTGGCGTTTGGCTTCTTTGCCAAAACGGCACCGCAGGGTGTGACGATCGCAACCGATATCACCAACTACCTCGACTTCGTGATGACCATCTTCATGGCATTTGGTGTCGCCTTTGAAGTGCCGATCGCGATTGTTCTGCTGTGCTGGACTGGTATTACAACACCTGAAGATCTGCGCAAGAAACGTCCTTACATGCTGGTCGGCGCATTCGTTGTTGGGATGTTGCTCACACCACCGGATGTTTTCTCGCAAACTTTGCTCGCTATTCCGATGTACTGCCTGTTTGAAGTCGGCGTATTCTTCTCCCGCTACTATGTGGGTAAAGGACGCAAAGCGTCAGAGGATGAGGAACAGAATACCGAATCCTGATGTCCTTTAAGCAGGGCATCCCGCAAGCGAGCGGGGTGATGATGAATCTAAGCCGCCCACTTGGGCGGTTTTTATTTGGGAAAAGAACATGTTCGATATCGGTGTAAACCTGACCAGCACGCAATTCGCAAAAGATCGCGAGCAGGTTGTGAAACGTGCGCGCGAAGCAGGCGTCACCGGCCTGTTGATTACGGGCACCAATGCCCTGGAGAGCCAGCAAGCACGCCAGTTGGCGGCGCACCACAGCGGTTACTGTTGGTCAACGGCGGGCGTGCACCCGCATCATGCCAGTGAATGGTCGGCGGAAACGGCGAATACCTTGCGCCGCTTGGCTGAAAGCGAAGAGGTGGTGGCGATAGGCGAGTGTGGCCTCGATTTTAACCGTAATCTCTCGGCACACGATCAGCAGGAATATGCGTTTGATGCGCAGCTGGCCCTGGCGGCGGAGTTACAGCTACCCGTGTTTCTGCATTGTCGTGAAGCGCATGAACGCTTTGCTGCGGTACTGGCTCCATGGCTTCCCAAATTGACGGGTGCGGTGGTGCATTGCTTTACCGGTACGCGTGAAGAGTTGGAAGCTTGTTTGGCAATGGGGTTATCAGTGGGTATTACCGGCTGGGTATGCGATGAGCGTCGTGGCATGGAGCTGCGTGAGATGTTGCCGCTGATTCCAGCCGAGCGACTGTTGCTGGAAACCGACGCTCCCTATCTGCTACCGCGTGATATGCACCCGCGTCCCCCTTCTCGTCGCAATGAGCCGTGTTTTTTGCCGCATATTGTGCAGCAAGTGGCGAACTGGCGTGGGGAAGAAGCGGAGACGCTGGGGGCGCGCGTCGATAGCAACGCACGCCAGCTGTTTAAGCTGGCTTAAAGTTTACGGAACTGCTTGTTATCAACACTGCGCATCACTTGTTTGTTGAGCAGGTTGAGTAGTAATACCGAACGAGTCTCGCCATCAGGCTCGGCAAAGATAGCGCGCAGTCCTTCAAAGGTTCCCTCGGTGATGATCACTTCATCACCGCTTTGCGGTGTTTCCGGATCCAGCAGGATTTGTGGCACATCGGTCTGCAGCGCTTCAATCACTTCGCTGGAGACGGTGGCCGGTTGCGCACCAAAGCGCACAAAGTGGCTGACACCGCGTGTGCTGCTGATAGTGGTCGTGTGAATCGATTCCGGATCGAACTCGATGAACAGATAGTTAGGAAACAACGGCTCACTTACCGTCGTGCGTTTGCCGCGCACAATCTTTTCCAGAGCGATCATAGGGCTGAGGCAATTCACCTCTTGCCGCTCAAGATGCTCTTTCGCGCGCAACAGCTGTCCACGTTTGCAATAGAGTAAGTACCAGGATTCCATAACTGCTCCCAAATATTGGACGCTAAGAATAACAAACCTGTTGTCAGAGTTATAGCGCATCGGCCAGCGTAAACGGGGCTGTGAAAGAAAAATCA
>OBJT01000193.1_pt1 | contig 16491 bp, 17 predicted proteins | sample 1519861 | NCBI WGS metagenome assembly OBJT01 (sample SAMN02401118, study PRJEB22541) | soil metagenome, isolate JX
TTCCGGTCCTCTGCGTTGCTGTTTTTTTTTGATTGATGGCGCACTGTTCCACGACGGAAATACTTGCCGAAGCACACCGGAAGAACAGCACTTTTGCTGTTCCGGATGCGATAATAGGGGTATAGCATTTCATCCGTAGATACCGATTCGCGTAGCCTGCAGGCGGAGTAAATGGGTGATTTAATTGGATGTTTCCGGGGGATTAAGCAGAAGGGGTGGTAACATGGTGAAGATTGGTGAGAAGACAGTTGTGTCCGTAACGTGCCAAGATGTTATTCTGCAATTAGCTGAGCAATATTGTTCTGAAGGTGAGTATCTTCATTTCGGGATGAAAGAGAATTCGAAAAAATATGTATTGGTGACCGATGAAAAAATATACCTGATCAAATCCAAAGCGATGGCTGAAGACAAGCATAAAGAGGATGTGTTCAGCATCCAGTACACGCAGATGCGGAAAGAGGAATTAAGGATGAAGTTTGATGGCTGGTTTGTGGAAATGTCCACCCACTCCGCCGCAAAAAAAGAGCCTCATTTTCATGTCGTGTTGGATAAAATCCAAGGCTTGCGTCCGGACGAAAAAGAAATTTCCTTAGAGAGTCCGCAACCCGTTTTGCCAGATTATCTGGAAGCGGAAATCCACTGCTTGAAAGAAATATTGGCGGAAGGCCTCATTACGCAGGAAGAATACGAGAGCGTGAAGGACAGACTTTCGGAAAACTAAACAAGCAGTCGGTTCCGCGGAGTCGCGAAACAGAATAGCAAAAGAAAAACATGGAGCTCTCTCGTTTTCGAGAGAGAGCTCCATGTTTTTTTGTGGGATGTGCTACTGGTGTCCGATATTTATAGGTTATCGGACAACTACGGATGAAAGCGAGGGTCGATTGTCGAATACTTACGGGTTATCTGAAACCTTCTTATGGAACTAATCTCAGATCGCCAGGCTTGTTCTCTTGAATGTGTTGAACTGATCCCTCAATAGGGCGCGCGTCAGGTGATCTTCGACTGTCACGTTCAGATTCGGCAGTTTTGCGATATTGTAGATGTCGTTTGTATCTTCCACGAGCACCCAATTGTTCAATACCTTCACGACGATGGAGGACAGCGGTTCTGCATTGCTGCACTTGAACAACGTATCATCCACAAATTTTTTGAAAGGATTGACCAACTGTTCTTCCGGCAGCATGTTCTCCGCCAAGCCCAAGGCATCATCCCGATAAATCGTGAATTCTTTCTCATATACAGGAGGGGATTGTTTGATGAGCTCGTAATCCCGTTCCTTTATGTAAGCCAAGGCATCCTGGTATCCTTTGCGATATTCCTTAGTGGATTTGATGCCGCTGTTCATGTAGGTTTTGGCGGCGATGACTTCTTCCAATGAATCTTCAGGAATCAACCAACCCTCTTTATTGCTGAATTTCACGGCATCTTTGATTTTTCCTTTGCGGATCCATCTGCGCACCATTTCTTCTGAATGGGTGATATTTTTTTTGCTGAGTATTTTGACTGCTTCGGCTACGGTAAGCATTGTTTGTCCCTCCGTTGTTACTTGTTTAGTTGATTATATAGTAGCATTAAGTTTTTGGGATGTGGTGTTTCTTTTGTGTACTCCCAAACATAGTACAGAGAAAAAACACTAAACGGGTACGAGAAACGCAATATATCAAACAAGTGTTTTTTTAGTGTTCAAAATTTCAAGCACATCATAAGTACACCTCGATATCGGCACAAACACAGAAAAGCATACTATAATGAAGTCATCAAAATTACGGAGGTCGCATATGGCAACAATTGAAACATACCAAAGATCTGCATTGAAGAAGACCAATCCATTGTTAACCAAATTACGCACGACAGTCGAAACTGCTTTCTACGGCAGCAATATGCATGAAGTGAAGACACTTGTCGAGGCCTATGAATTGGCAAAAGCATCCCCAGGGGTCATCGTAACCGACCTTCCCATCAAAGAGACGGAAAAATTGGGTCTGCCTGAGGATGCCAAAGTGTTGGTCGAAAACGGCGGGAAAATAGTCGGACGGACCGCTAAAGCAAGACGAATCGTAGGCGAGGACAAAGCGGAAGACGAGCAATTGATGGCGCTGGTCCGTGAAGTCATCTACCAGAACCGCACGAAGAAATACCACCAGACAACCGGCTATGTCGGCTTGGATGAAGAATTCATCATCAAAGCGCACATCGCATTTCCGGAAGGGAACGAAAATAATCTTTATTCTTGGTTGTTGAACTTCCAGTGGGCCAATGATACGTACAACGAATTGTACGCGCATTCAAAAAAATATGCTGAAGGGGACATCTACATCTATACGGATCCTGACTGGCGCCATCCCGATTATCCGCTGGGCCTGGCTTACTTTGAACCCGATCATAACGTCGCCTGCATTTTGGGTATGCAGTATTTTGGTGAATTCAAGAAAGGCACGCTCTCTTTGGCGTGGGGTACCGCACACCGCAACGGCTACGCCTCCTGCCACGGCGGCTTGAAAAAATTTTTGCTGGAAGACAAGAAGCGTGTCTTTGCTTTCTTCGGCCTGTCCGGTTCGGGCAAGTCGACGCTGACGCATTCGAAGCACAACGGAAAGTACAAAGTGAAGGTGTTGCATGATGATGCCTTCATCATCGATCTGCTCGACGGTTCATCGATTGCATTGGAGCCGGCTTACTTCGACAAGACTCAGGACTATCCGGCCGACCATCCCGAGCAGGAATATTTCCTGACGGCACAGAACGTAGGCGTGACGAAGGATGTGGACGGAAAACGGGTGTTGGTGACGGAAGACATCCGCAACGGCAACGGCCGTACCGTCAAGTCCCGTTACGTGACGCCTGACAGAGTGGACAAGTTCCATTCGGCGATCGAGGGTGTCTACTGGATCATGAAAGATGACTCCTTGCCGCCGCTCGTCAAAATCGAGAATCCGATCCTTGCCGCCACTTTCGGAGCAACATTGGCGACGAAACGGTCGACTGCGGAAACCGCCAGAAAGGGCGAAGACAGAGACCGATTGGTTATCGAGCCTTATGCCAATCCGTTCCGCGTCTATCCGCTGATCGAAGATTACGAGGATTTTAAAGCCCTGCTTAGCAAAGAGGCGGTGGACTGCTACATCATCAACACCGGCGCTTTCCTGAATAAGGACATCACAAAAGATGTTACTCTCGGCGTAATCGAGAGCATCGTCGAGGAGACAGCCGCATTCAAACCTTTCGGTGACGGGACCGGCTTGGCGTACTTGGACGTGCCTGGCTATGAACCACCGTTGGAGGACGAGAACTACAAAAAGCTGGTCAAAGAACGGATGGCCATGCGGATTGAATTCCTGCAGACGTTCAACCAAGAACATCCCGATTCTCCGCTTCCTGATGAGGCTATCCATGCATTTGATCAGATTGTCCAGTCATTGTAACTGCCAATAGGTCGGTTGATCGCCGATCTGGAACGAAAAAACCACCAGCATTGTCCCCGTAAATCAGGAATAATGCTGGTGGTTTTCATTTGTTGCTGTGTCAGCCTTTCAGAAGGGGGATGTTGATAAGGACCGTCAGCCCTTTTTTGGCTCTGTCCAGTTTGATTTGCCAATCGTATTTATCAGCGATGGAAGAAACCACGAATAATCCAAGTCCGGATCCGTTGCTGCCTTTCGTGGTGAAGAAAGGATCGAACAGATTGTTGCTCTCCAATCCTTCCGCGATGCCGGGGCCATCGTCGGTGATGGACAGGACAGCGAATTCCTTGTCTTTGGTCACAATCGAACGCTTCTGCAATTCGGTATTGCATTCAGCTTGGGCTTTTTTCAGCCTGATCGTGACATTGCCGGGACCTTTGTCGATCGCTTGGAAGGCATTGGTCAGTAGGTTATACAGAACTACCTGCAAGTCCTGCTTGTCGAAGCCTTCAACCAGTATGTCCGGATCGATGTCACTCACGACTTTGATGCTCTTCGGCGTCAGGATCGTGATTTCGGAAATAGTGTCCGTGAGCACTTGCGTAAGGTCATTAGCCGTATCTTGATGCCCTTCGCTTACCTTGGAGAAGCGCAAGACATTCGTGGAAAGCTCCTTGCCTTTTTCGGCTGCAAAGTAGATTTCCTTCAGTTCGCTGACCAATTCCTCGTTCTCGGCGTAGTCATCCATCAGCAATTGGGCATTTCCCAGGATAGGGGTCAGGAAATTGTTCATGTCGTGCACGATAGTCGTTGTCAAAAGGCCGATCGCTTCCAACTTGCTTTCTTTCAGGATCCGTTTTTCCAGGCGATGGCGTTCATTTTCGAATTTTTGTTTTTCGATTTGGCGCTGACTTTCTTCATAGGCCTGATTTTTTTTGTTGTAGCCCCGTATCAGAAGAATGAAGATGATGATGATAGCGGAAAGGAGCAACAAAAGGCTTAATAGGATATAATTGTTTTGAATAGGTACGCGGTTGTGCTCGTAGAAGTCCGAATTCAGCGCGACCACCCAGTGGGCCTCGCCGATGTCGATCCACTTGAAGGCGCCCAACTTCAGTACCTTGGTCGGATTCTCCTCATTCCACCAATAGGAATAATAGCTGAGCGTCCCTTCCTGTTGGCTGAGCTGGGCTTCCTCCAGACGCCTCAGATCGGAAAGGTCAAGATCCGGGAATTGCGCTTGGCGATCGGATATGATATCCAATCCCACCTGGCTTTCGACAGGATGGATGACGACTTCCATAGCGGCGTTCTTGACCAAAGGATAGCCGCTGTAGTCGCTCGTGTCGCTGAATATATCTGCCTTGAACATGTTCTCCAAGTTCAAAGGCACGACGAAATATCCTGTTACTTGTTCCTCTGCGTCAAGGATAGAAGCGTAAAGATTGACGTAGGACTGATTATCAAGGAAATATTCGCTGCTGTTTTGGATCAGCTCGCTGCCTTCTTGCATGGATTCAAGGCTCGAATCCGCAAGCAGATAGCTTTCGGCGCGATCCTGGGAAAGTTCTTGAAGGATCCCATTTTCGAGCTGCCAACCATCCACAAAAATGCCATCAGCATCGAGTTGGACCAGCAATTTCGTTTGGTCTGCATGGGTATTCAGGTAAGCTGTAATGATCGCCTCCTGATCCGCAACAGGGAGCACCCCATCAGGAAAATCATTGAAAGCCATTTCCCTGGAAAAATGATGAAGCGCTAAGGAACGATTTTCAATGAGGAGTTCCAGGTTGTCCGTCACGTAATTCAAGGTGCGCATCAGCTGTTCTTGGCCGCTCTTTACGGCATTCCGTTGCACAGAATTGAAGCTTCCTGCGATAGTGATCAGGGTGATCCCTATGATCAATAACAATCCTGTCATGATGATATTGATAAAACGAGTCGTCGGTTTGTTTTCCATCATAAAAGCCCTTTCTGAATAAATGCATAGTAGCAAAATAATTACTTGACAAAACAATGTTCTGCTTGCGAAACTAGAGAACATTGAGGAGGAAAAATATGAACAATCAAAAAATACTCGTCGTTGATGACGATATCGCAATCCGGCGCCTTATTTGGAAGTCGCTGCAATCAACAGGCGTTCTTATTTACCAAAGTGATTCCATCGAAAAAACACTGGACATCATGACCCGTGTGACTTTTGATCTTTTTCTGTTGGATATCAGTCTGGAATATGAGAATGACGGTTATCATCTGGCGCAGCTGATCCGAGCTGACTACCCGTTGACCCCTATTATATTTATAAGCGGCAAAAAAAGCGAGACCGATATTATCAATGGTCTCGAAACAGGGGCGGACTATTATATTACGAAGCCTTTTTCGCCTAATCTTTTGCGTGCTCAAATTTTGAGCACGTTGCAAAGAATGAAGACCATCCAGTCAGAACAAACAAATCCAACCAGCCGTGTCCTCAAAGTGGGCGATTTTACTTTCGACAAAAATCTGTACCAGTTGCAAAAGAGAGGGCAAGATATCGCCCTGTCATCGAAAGAAATCCAATTGATGCTGTTTTTCCTGGAAAATCCGAATCAAGTTTTTTCGAAGGAGCAGATTTATGCGAATGTATGGAACGATGGGGAAATGGACAACAACCTGATCATGGTATACATCAGCTACCTGCGCAACAAAATCGAGGATGACTCGAAAAAGCCGCGTTATTTGAAGACCGTATGGGGAATCGGCTATACGTTCAGCCCCGACGGCGAATAAGTTCAGAACAGATTCTCCAACTTTGCAAAAAAGATACCTAAGGATAAAAGATCGGCAGCTCCTCCTGGGCTCAAGTGTCTTTCTATCAAGACCAGGTCATAGCTGTACATCAACTCTTTCAGGTTTCCTTCATGTGAATCTTGCAGGAGTTGTTTTGTTTCCTTTTTGACTGTCTGCCAGGCGTCGATGCCTCCGCGGTGGATAATGTTGCCATCTTCGACTTGGCTCATCAACAGGAGCAGCGCCTCCAACAATAGGGCCTCCACTGGCTTGCCTTGATTTGCTCTTAAAAACGGCAAAATCAATTCGCTCAAGGCAGGGTAACCGGCTTCGGCTTCGCCACGGATGCCGGTGATGCCATAGCTAAGATATAATTTTTCTCCATACGTCAAGGAGGTTTTGGCAGCGAGATCGGCAAAATCATCCGTCACCAATCCATGACTCATTTCCTGGGCATAGGAAAGTACTTCTTGCGTATCATTTTGTGTGAAGGGAGGCTGCAGACCCCGACCGATGCAAGCGCCGGTCGCCCCCAACAGAACGGCGAAAGAGAAGTTGGCGCCTTTATGCGTATTGATGTTTTTGGTGGCGGCCAGCATCGCTTTTTCGGCGTGGACGCCCATTGAGCGGACTTTATGGAACAACTCTTTTGCGGTTCCTTCATGTTCGATCCCTAATTTTACATATTGGTACAGGTAAGGGCTCAGGCTGACGATGCTGTCCAAAAAAGTGAAGAAGTCCATATCGGAGTGGGCACCGCTGTTGTTGCGGTCCACCAGACCGGGTTTCGGTGTCAATGCTACCTCATAAAGGAGAGCTTTCTCAGCTTGCCCGGCAATTTCGACAAGCAACTCATTCATTGGTTTCAAAGTCAATTTTACGTTTCTCCATTTCTTTGACGATAAAATTTAGTGAGCGATCCAAATGTTCGTATGTGATGAGTTGGATCTGTAACGCATCTTGTGTCTTCATCCCGCGATAAATCAACCAATGCTCGGCCAATGCAAAATCACGTCTTTCTTTCGAACTGATTGAGATGTCCCTGAAGTACATCAAATATTCTGAAAGCTTCATAACGATTGATTTCAAGCGCAGCATCTGACTCTTTTCGTAAATGAACTCATTGAATTCAAAAAATTTCTGCTGCAATTCCTCTACTTTATCTTCTTGATTCAGCACTTCGCAATGTTCCAAATGCAGGCGCATCGTTTTGAAATCCTCGGCTGTCATCAGCTTCATGGCTGTTGTTGTAGCGAGGGTATCCAGCGCTTTGCGGATATCGTAGATTTCGTACGCATCTTTGATGCTGATTCCTTTTACGACGACGCCGACTCCAGGGACGTGTTTCACTAAATCTTCTTCGGTCAACTTTTTCAGAGCGTAGCGGATGGGTGTGCGGCTGATGTTCATGTTCTCGGAGAACTCTTTTTCGTTGATGCGTTCTCCGGCTGGGATTTCGCCTAAAATGACGGTTTTGCGGAAAGCCTCGTAAATCAGGTCTTTAAGTGGCATATTTTGGCTAAGGTCTAAATTTTTGCTGACTGCTTTGATTATAGTGCTCATCTTTTTCCCCTTCATCCTATTATTTTTTGGTTAACTATTGGTTAGTTCTAAATGAGAGCGATTCCTTTTATACTAAAAAGCCGAGCAAAGTAGCCCGGCTTCCAGTCCTTATAAGGATTATACGTTTATTTATTGCGGGATGTAAAGCGGCATTTGGCCGAACAATACGATTGTCACTAAGAAGATTACGAAAATTCCTAGTGCATATTTCGCAGATTCTTTCTGCCAAGCGCCCATATCCAATCCAGTCAAACGAAGCAATAGGTAGATGAATGCTACCAATGGGCTCAACAAGTGGAATGCTTGACCCATAAGGGAAGCCAAAGCCATTTGCATGTTTGTGAATCCGTAAGAGCGACCAGCTTCCGCCAATACAGGCAAGACACCGAAGTAGAAGCCATCATTGGAGATGAAGAAAGTACCTGGTGCAGAGATAAGGGCGATGATGATTCCCCAGAAACCTGCCAATTGTTTAGGAATGATTGTTGCGAAGCTTTCTGCCAAAGCAGTAGCCATTCCGGAACCTTGGAACAAGCCCATGAATACGCCAGCTGCGAATACCAGGATAACTACTTGAACAGCGTCGCCGCCGTTTGCGCCGATACGGGAAGATTGATCTTTAAGAGCAGGGTAGTTCACCATCAAAGCGATACACGTACCAACCAAGAACAACATCAATGGCGGCATTGAGATAGCTTCGATGAACGATCCAGCAACCAACCAAGCGATCAAGCCAATTGTAAGGATGCCATTGAATACGAAGTTTTGAGGACGACGGATTTCTTGTGTTTCAGGATCTGTAACGGTAGTCATTTCATCGATTTCTTCATCAGTCAGGACTTTAACGCCTAGACGAGCGCGTTCTTTGCGGCCCATGTGTGGAGCAACCCAGAAAGTAACATAAAGTAAAGCCAATACCATACCTGGAGCAAGGTAAGAAAGGATGCTTGCATCAACTTCCAGAACAGCCATCGCACGAGCAGTAGGACCGCCCCATGGAAGCAAGTTCATGATTGTGTTTTGCAGGATAACCAAGACAGCAAGGTTCATCAAGTTCATGTTTAATTTCTTATAGATAGGAATAAAAGCTGAACAGCAGATCAAAGTTGTTGTAGTACCGTCACCATTCAAGGAAACAGTGGCAGCAACGACAGCAGTTGCCATCAAGACTTTCATCGGATCGCCTTTAGCGAAGTGGATCATTTTTTTAGTGATAGGGTCGAACAGACCAGTATCCAACATGATAGAGAAGTAAAGAATAGCGAACAATAACATGATACCTGTTTTAGAAGTTGTGGTTACCCCTTCCAAAACGAATTCCCCGATGTTTCCAGAGGTAACACCCGTTGCCATAGCGATAAGCGTAAAAACAAGCGGGATGATTACTAATGCGGTGAACGGTGATAATTTCTTCTTCATGATAACGAACATGAAGATCGCGATCATTGCATAAGACAATACTGTAAGTAACATTTTTTTTCTCCTTCCGACTATAAAAAAGTTTTTTGAGAGCACCCGATTCCTTTGATAATCAAACTAGGACGTGAATTGATTCACATTTTTTCTAATTTAAAAATCCCAAAGTTGCTTGGGTTGTCTCTCTAAGAGCAATAATAGTTACTTTGCAAGTTAATTGAAAGCCGTTACTTTGAAAAAACACAAAAAACACACTGGAATTGAAACGCTTTCTTAAATGCGGCTTAATCAAATATTAAAAAAGTCTTAAATGCTTATAAACGTTGATATATCAACGTTTATGGTGTTTGCTCGTTTTTGAGAACATAAAAAAAACAATAAAACAGGCTTATTGGTCTGTTTTTAATGAGAGAAATTTCTATAATGGGATTAAATCCATAGAAAGGACGTGAGAAAATGATTTTTTTCAAAGGTTTCTTTGGGAAAAAGGACACAATAGCACCTACGCCAGTACCGTCAGCAACTGTTTCTGCAAATGCACCCGTGAATGACCTGATTGAAATTCCAGCTTTTATACCCACTGATCCGAATGAATATGAATTAGTCAGTGTCATCGCGACAGCAATCGCTGCAGGAGATCATCCTAAATCGCAGTTTGTGGTAAAGAATATTATGAAGCGTAATCCCGAGGCTCATCTTGTTTCGCTGATTTCCGCAAGCCTTGCGGCAGGCACTATGCCTGAAAGTAAATTTGTCGTAAAAAAAATAAGTCAGGTTAAATAATAAGGAGGAATTATAAATGTTAAGAAAATTCAAGATTGCAATCGATGGTAAGGAATACTTAGTGGAAATGGAAGAAATCGGCGGCGTGCAACAACCGGTTCAAGCACCAGTTGCAGCAGCACCAGCAGCTCCAGTAGCGGCACCAGCAGAACAAGCAGCACCTGCACCAGTTGCAGCGCCAGTTTCAGCAGCTTCAGGAGACGCAATGACAGCACCGATGCCAGGAACCATCCTAAGATTATTAGTGAACATCGGCGATGAAGTAAAAGAAAACCAACCATTGATGATCCTTGAAGCAATGAAGATGGAAAATGAAGTTGTCGCAAACCATGCTGGTAAAGTAGCCGGAATCCATGTGAACCAAGGTCAAGTCGTAAATGCCGGCGATGCATTAATCACAATCGCATAATTATTTTATTAGGAGGAAGTGAATAAATGGAAACACTATTAGCAGGAATTACATCCATTACGATGGGCCAAATCGTGATGATGCTTATCGGGGCTGTCCTGATATATTTAGGGATCAAAAAAGAGTACGAACCTACATTACTGGTGCCAATGGGACTTGGTACCATCTTGGTCAACTTCCCAGGTACAGGCGTTCTGACCCAAATGGTCAACGGAACTGAATCAGAGGGCGTTTTGGATGTTCTCTTCAAAGCGGGTATCAGCACAGAACTATTCCCATTGCTGATTTTCATCGGTATCGGTGCCATGATCGATTTCGGACCGTTATTGCAAAACCCATTCATGTTATTGTTTGGTGCAGCCGCTCAATTCGGTATCTTCTTTACGATCGTAGTCGCTATCTTCTTCGGATTCGACATCAAAGAAGCTGCTTCAATCGGTATCATCGGTGCCGCTGATGGCCCGACAGCCATCTTCGTATCCAATCAATTGTCGCCTAATCTTCTGGGACCGATCACAGTTGCCGCTTATTCTTACATGGCGCTTGTTCCGATCATCCAACCGATCGCGATCAAAGCTGTCACAACCAAAGCAGAACGTCGCATCCGCATGACTTATAAAGCGGAAGGCGTATCCAAAATGACAAAAATTCTTTTCCCGATCATCATTACGATCGTTGCTGGTTTTATCGCACCAATTTCTCTTCCATTGGTAGGTTTCCTGATGTTCGGTAACTTGTTGCGCGAATGTGGCGTGTTGGACAGACTTTCATTGACTGCCCAAAACGAATTGGTAAACATCATCAGTATCCTGTTGGGACTTACGATTTCCGTCAAAATGCAGGCTGATCTGTTCTTGAATCTGCAAACATTGATGATCATCGCTTTCGGTTTGGTTGCCTTCATCATGGATACAGTCGGCGGCGTATTGTTCGCAAAATTGCTGAACTTGTTCAGAACCGAAAAAATCAATCCGATGATCGGTGGTGCCGGTATTTCCGCATTCCCAATGTCAAGCCGTGTTATCCAAAAAATGGCTACTGACGAAGATCCTCAAAACTTTATTTTGATGTATGCTGTCGGTGCTAACGTATCCGGACAAATTGCATCTGTTATCGCTGGTGGTTTAGTACTTGCCTTCTTTAGCTAAGAAGGTTCATTGAGAGGAGATATAATTATGGTTTTTGATCCAGAAGCTTTAAAAATTGCATTTGAATTGATGATTTTCGGTATGGGCGGCATCTTCCTGGTGCTATTCCTCCTGTATGTTGTATCGATTGTATTGATCAAACGTTTTCCAGCCTAAAAATAAAACAAAGAAGGCTTACCTATGTATGAACTGAAAAGAATCTGGATAACGCGTGTTCCAGCGGACAAAAAAGCTTGGGAAGATCTATTATCCTTAGGCGGACTGGTCCCGGACGAGCAAGTCGACTACACAGTAGGCCTCTATGACCGAAACAAATTAGTCGCTACCGGATCGACTTATCAAAACATCATCAAACTAGTCGCTGTCGATCCTGAGTATCAAAGCGAAAATTTATTGACAAAAATCGTGATGGCTCTATCTTCCAAGCTTCACGATGAGGGCATTATCCACTTCTTTTTGTATACGAAGCCCTGCGTGGCGGTTTCCTTTGCATCTCTTGGTTTCAAAGAAATCATCCGCACAGACACGATTCTCTTTATGGAGCAAGGTTCTCCCGATTTTTCGGATTACTTGGCCTTGCTTGAGAGCCGCAAAAAGGATGCCGATCATGCGGGAGCCATCGTAATGAATGCTAATCCATTCACCAAAGGTCATTTGTACTTAGTCGAAACGGCTGCTGCGCAAGTTGATGTTCTCTATCTTTTTGTCCTCTCTGATGATCGCTCCGAATTTTCGACGGAAGAGCGATCAAAGCTTGTAGAGGCGGGCACACAGCACCTTCCGAATGTGGTTATCCTCCCGACAAGGGATTATCAAGTGTCATCCGCTACTTTCCCATCCTACTTTCTGAAGGATCAGGCGGTAGAAAGCATAGCCCGCGTACAGGCTGTGCTGGATGCAACCTTGTTCAAGGAGAGGATCGCGCCTGCTCTCCAAATCAAAACGCGCTTTGTAGGGGAAGAACCATTATCCCCCGTTACAGAGGTATATAACGAGAGTATGCGTGAGATTTTTTCTGATACGCTTGCCCTTAAAGTCGTTCCCCGGATCGAACTGGATGGGCAGGTCATCAGTGCTACACGTGTACGAAAAGCATTGAAAGAAGATGATTTTCAAACAATTAAAAAACTTGTACCACCAACAACTTATATTTATTTGGCAGAAAATTATGGAAAAGACAAATTTAGAGGTGAAAAAAGTGGAAATTAAAAAATATGCAGTAGCTGGAACGACTGAATCAAGTGACATCATGATCGTCGTAGAACCTAGCGATAACAATGAAGTTGCAGTGACACTGAATTCAAGCGTTGAAAAACAATATGGCGATCGTATCGAGGAAGTCATCATCGCAACACTTAAAAATCTTGGCATCACAAGCGCGAAAGTATCCGCTGTCGATAAAGGTGCTTTGGATTGCACGATTGAAGCACGAACAGTAACGGCCATTCACCGTGCTGCTGAAAAAGACGACTACAACTGGAAGGAGATGGACACATGGAACGTTTAAGAAGAACTATGATGTTTGTCCCTGGCGCAAATGCTGCAATGCTTAGGGATGCACCCCTATATGGTGCTGATTCGATCATGTTTGACCTGGAGGATGCTGTTTCTCTGAAAGAAAAAGATTCAGCCCGTACATTGGTGCATTTCGCATTGAGAACATTTGATTACAGCAAATCAGAAACAGTCGTACGTATCAACAGCTTGGATACAGTCGGAAAATTGGACATCGAAGCGATGGTTTTGGCAGGCGTGGATGTTATCCGTCTTCCAAAAACGGAAACAGCGCAAGACATCGTTGATGTAGATGAAGCGATCACTGAAGTCGAAACAAAATACGGCATCGAAATCGGCAGAACAAAAATGATGGCTGCCATCGAATCCGCTGAAGGCGTACTGAACGCCCGGGAAATCGCTAAAGCGTCCACTCGCTTGATCGGGATTGCCTTAGGCGCGGAAGATTACGTAACCAACATGAAAACAAAACGCTACCCTGACGGACAAGAATTATTCTTCGCAAGAAGCTATATTCTTCACTCTGCCCGTGCAGCCGGCATTGCAGCAATCGATACGGTTTACTCTGATGTTGAGAATGTGGGCGGATTCGCTCGCGAAGTTGAGCTTGTCAAACAGCTTGGTTTCGACGGAAAATCCGTCATCAACCCACGTCAAATTCCGATCGTCAACCATATCTATGCACCAACAGAACAAGAAATTCAACATGCTAAAGAAGTTATTTGGGCTATCAGAGAAGCTGAAGAAAAAGGTTCAGGCGTTATCTCCCTGAAGGGTAAGATGGTCGACAAACCGATCGTTGAACGCGCTGAACGTGTCATAGCTTTGGCTAAAGCCGCAAAACTTATTAGCGAGGAGGATATTTAATCATGACTGTCAATAAAGTTGGTAAAGATATACCTGAAATGTATGCTGAGCAATACGGTGTTTTCGATGGGGAATTAGCAAACATCAAAGATTACCAAGAATCTACCCGCAAAATCCATCCGGTGAAACCGCGCGACAAAAAATTGCTTGGGAGCCTCCGCGAAGCAATCGAAAAAACAGGCTTGAAAGACGGCATGACGATTTCTTTCCACCACCACTTCCGTGAAGGCGACTTCGTCATCAATATGGTGATGGATGAAATCGCCAAAATGGGCTTCAAAAACCTGACGATTGCACCAAGTTCGATCGCCAACATCCACGAACCGTTGATCGGGCACATCAAAAAAGGCGTTGTCACAAGCATCACATCAAGTGGTTTGCGTGACAAAGTCGGTGCTGCCATCTCTGAAGGCATCCTGGACAACCCAGTTGTCATCCGTTCTCATGGCGGCCGCGCAAGAGCGATCGTACGCGGAGATATCCACATTGACGTCGCCTTCCTGGGCGCGCCAAGTTCTGATGAATACGGCAATGTCAACGGCTCCCACGGCAGAACAGCTTGCGGATCATTGGGATACGCAATGGTGGACGCGAAGTATGCGGATCAAGTAGTCGTCATCACTGACTCATTGATGCCTTACCCGAACACACCAATCAGCATCCCGCAAACAGACGTTGATTACGTTGTAGTGGTAGATGCAATCGGTGATCCTGAAGGGATCGCTAAAGGGGCAACCCGCTTCACGAAAAACCCTAAAGAGCTTTTGATCGCGGAATATGCAGCAAAAGTGATCACGAATTCGCCATACTACAAACAAGGTTTCTCTTTCCAAACTGGTACTGGTGGTGCTTCATTGGCTGTATCCCGTTTCTTGAAGGAAGCCATGGTTGAGGACGGCATCACAGCGAGCTTTGCTTTGGGCGGCATCACGAATGCAATGGTCGAATTGCTTGAAGAAGGCCTTGTCGAAAAAATCATTGACGTGCAGGATTTCGACCACCCGTCCGCTATCTCATTAGGCAAAAATGCCAACCACTATGAAATCGATGCAGAAATGTACGCCTCTCCATTAAGTAAAGGTTCTGTCATCAACCAATTGGATACAGCTATCTTATCTGCTTTGGAAATCGATACTGACTTCAACGTGAACGTCATTACTGGTTCCGACGGTATCATCCGTGGCGCTTCCGGCGGCCACTCTGATACAAGTGCTGCCTGCAAGATGAGTTTGGTCATCTCGCCGCTGATCCGTGGACGTATCCCGACAATCGTCGATACGGTAAATACGGTTGTCACGCCTGGCTCAAGCGTCGATGTTGTCGTTACTGAATTAGGTATCGCCATCAACCCTGCCAGAGAAGATCTGATCAAACACTTCAAGACATTGGATGTGCCTCAATTCACGATCAATCAGCTGAAGGACATTGCATATTCCATCGTTGGATCTCCAGATCCGATCGAATACGGTGATAAAGTAGTTGCTTTAATCGAATACCGTGATGGTACGATAATCGATGTGGTAAAAAATGTCTAATACAACCCTCTTTACTGAAGGAGAACGCGTTACTCTGGAAGAAATGTTGGATGTGCGTGAAAAACGTGTCGCCATCCAGCGGGAATTATTGAGCAGCCAGAAGGAGGACAGCCTCCTGATGGCACTCATGAATATCCCAGGTCCGATAAAAAACAATCAACAGTTGGAAGCAGTATTTGCTGCGGTTCTGGAACGGATCGAAGAAGTGTTGGGCAATGATCTGCCGCAAGCTTCCCTCTACCGGAACCTCAAGACAGGTACGGAATATTTCATCCTTTCGCCATTGACGCCTGCCCAACTGAAGGAAAAAATGGTGACGATCGAAGAAACGCATCCTTTCGGCCGATTGTTTGACTTGGATGTCCTTTGGATGGAAGGCAATGAACTGAAGAGCATCAGCCGGACCGAATTAGGCCTGAATACGAGACGCTGCTTCATCTGCAATCGTGATGCAAAAGATTGCGGACGCAGCCGTCGCCACACCATAGAAGAAATGCAAGATGCCATTTCTAAAATAATACAAGAAGGAAGTGACCAATTACATGACTAAAGAAATCCGTTTTATGGAAACGGTCTTGCGTGATGGTCAACAAAGTTTGATCGCAACACGTATGCCGCTATCGGACATGTTGCCGATCATCAAAACCATGGATGAAGCCGGATACCACTCCATCGAAATGTGGGGAGGGGCTACCTTTGATTCTTGTATCCGTTATTTGAACGAGGATCCTTGGGAACGTCTGCGCACGATCCGCAAAGAAGTCAAAAATGCAAAACTGCAGATGCTTTTGCGAGGACAGAACCTGTTGGGATACAAACACTATTCCGATGATGTCGTCAGCGCATTCGTTGAAAAATCGATCCAGAACGGAATCGATGTTGTGCGTGTCTTCGATGCATTGAACGACCTGCGCAACCTGAAGACAGCCATCGATATCACCAAAAAAGCTGGCGGACATTGCCAGACTGCCATCTCTTATACGACCAGCGAATTCCACACGGTCGACTATTTTGTCGGTTTGACGAAGGAAATGGCTAAAATGGGTGCAGATTCCATCTGCATCAAGGATATGGCCGGCGTTTTG
>OBJT01000194.1_pt1 | contig 16475 bp, 14 predicted proteins | sample 1519861 | NCBI WGS metagenome assembly OBJT01 (sample SAMN02401118, study PRJEB22541) | soil metagenome, isolate JX
TTTATCCCGGATTACCGCATTACCGCGGCAGAGTTGATGATTCCTGCCGCCGATCTCTCAGAGCAGATCTCCACCGCCGGGTATGAGGCGTCTGGCACCGGTAATATGAAGCTGGCGCTTAACGGCGCGCTGACCATCGGTACGTTGGATGGTGCCAACGTCGAGATCGCCGATGCCGTGGGTGAAAAGAATATCTTCATCTTCGGCAATACCGTGGATGAAGTGAAGGCGCTCAAAGCGGAAGGTTACAGCCCGAAAAAGCTGCGCAAGCAGAACAAATATCTGGATAGCTTGTTGAAGGATATGGAGAAGGGCAAGTTTAGCGATGGCGACAAGCATGCGTTTGATTTGCTGCTCGACAGCCTGACGAAAAACGGTGATCCCTGGTTAGTTCTGGCTGATTTCGATGCCTATATCGCAGCACAGCAGCAGGTAGAGGCGTTGTGGAAGAATCCTGAAGCCTGGACCAAGGCCGCCATCCTCAATACTGCGCGCACCGGGCGATTTAGTTCGGATCGATCCATTCGCGATTACCAGCAGCGTATTTGGCAGGCTGCTCGGTAATTTTCAGGCCGCTATAAAGGGCAGCCCACCCTTTGTTCGATACGATTTTCGTAGGGTGCGCATTGATGCGCACCGCATTCAAGGAGACGCGATGACGCTGAGCAAACTCGATCAGGCGGCGCTCGCCGCAGGTATCGCCGTGGAGTTTATCAATGCCAAAGGTGAGCCGGAAAGTATCAGCGACGATACCAAGCGCGCGCTGCTGGCGGTGATGGAGACACCGGAAGGCAAAGCTCCGCCGCTACCGCCGGTGCAGGTATTTACGCCGGGTCGCAAGCGCCATCTGCAACCCCAAGGCAAAGGCGAGTTTCGCTGGCAACTTCAGTCAGAACAGGGCAAAGCATTCAGCGGTATTGTTCAAGGTGGAGAATCATTTGCCCTTCCGCCACGCTTGCCGCAGGGTTATCACCTGTTCACCTTGTATCAGGGGCGTAAGCAGTGGCAAACGCGCATTATCATTGCACCACGCCGCTGCTATCTGCCACAACCGCTGGAACAGGGCGAGAAGCGTTGGGGGGCGCTGGTGCAGCTTTACACGCTGCGATCCGACCACAATTGGGGTATCGGTGACTTTGGGGATTTGCAGCAGATGGTGGCGCACATTGCGGCCAACGGCGGTGATTTTGTTGGCCTGAATCCATTGCATGCGCTTTATCCCGCACAACCCCAATACGCCAGCCCGTACAGCCCTACCTCAAGGCGCTGGCTCAATGTGCTGTATATCGACATCCATCAGGTTGCAGCCTTTGAGCAAAGCCAGGAGGCACAGCGCTGGTGGCAACTCGCCAAAACGCGTAAGGCGTTGCAGAAGGCGCGCGACAGTGAATGGGTAGATTATGACGCGGTGGCGACCCTCAAAATCACGGCGCTGCGCTTTGCATGGCATGCTTGTCAGCTCGATGCTGATTTCCAACAATTTGTCGTTGAGGGTGGCGATCATTTGCGATATCAGGCAGCTTTTGATGGCATTCTCGCTGAACGTGCAGTTGACCATCCTGACGAATGGGGTTGGCAAAATTGGCCAGAAAGCTGGCGCAATGCCCATCTACCTGAGGTGCAGCAGTGGTGCGCAGAGCATGAGGAAGAAATTCAGTTCTGGAGCTGGTTACAGTGGCTGGCGCAGCAGCAGTTTGCGGCCTGCTGGCAGCGCAGCCAGCAGTTGGGCATGGCGGTTGGCCTTTACCGCGATCTGGCCGTGGGGGTCGCTCAGCACAGCGCAGAAACCTGGCAAGACCCGCAGTTGTATAAGCTGGGGGCTTCCGTAGGTGCACCGCCTGACCGACTGGGTCCGCTGGGGCAAAACTGGGCTCTGCCACCGCTCGATCCGCATGTGATGCGCGCGCGAGGTTATCAGCCGTTTATTGATTTGCTGCGGGCTAATATGCGTGACTGCGGCGCATTGCGTATTGACCATGTCATGGCGCTGCTGCGTTTGTGGTGGATTCCCTACGGTGAAGGCGCAGAGAAGGGAGCTTACGTCTCGTATCCCGTGGAGGAGTTGATGGCGATTCTGGCGTTGGAAAGTCAGCGCCATCGCTGCATGGTGATCGGCGAGGATCTTGGAACCGTACCACCGATCATTGTGCGCATGATGCGCAGTTACGGTATCTTCTCGTGGAAAGTCCTGTTTTTCGAACAGGAGCGCGATGGCCGCTATCGCCAACCTACCGCTTATCCACGCCAGTCGATAGCCAGTGCCAGTACTCATGACTTACCGACACTGAGTGGATTCTGGCAGGCAGGCGATTTGGCACTGGGAGAACAACTCGGTATCTACCGCGGTAGCGTGTTGCAATCGTTGCAGCAGCAGCGGGATACCCAGAAGCAGGCGTTACTGGATGCGCTTCAGCAGGCGGGGGCGATGCCTGCACGCGATGCTAAGCCTGCGCAGAAACAGCCGATGACACCAAAGTTAAATTTGGCTATGCACCGTTTTCTTGCTCAGACGGAAAGTGCACTGCTTGGATTACAGCCCGAAGATTGGCTGGGGATGACCTCACCCGTCAATGTGCCTGGCACGGTGGATGAGTACCCTAACTGGCGGCGTAAGCTGGATGTCACGCTGGAAGCGATGTTTGCCGACAAAGCGGTGAAGCAGGTGTTAAAAGCGGTGAGCAAGGGGCGCAAAGAGGGGTAAAACAAGCGGCAGCTCGGGAAGGCTGCCGCTACATAAATCAGTAGTAAGAGTGCTCGCCGCGCTGGTGCTCAGTCAGATCGCGTACACCTTTCAGCTCAGGGAAGGCTGCCAGCAGCTCTTTCTCAATGCCATCTTTCAGCGTTACGTCAATCATCGAACAGCCGTTACAGCCGCCGCCAAACTGCAGAATGGCGTAACCGTCATCGGTGATTTCCATCAGCGATACGCGCCCACCGTGGCCCGCTAACTGAGGGTTGATCTGTGCTTGCAGCAGATACTCTACGCGCTCAACCATTGGGGCGTCGTCAGACACTTTACGCATCTTCGCGTTAGGCGCTTTCAGCGTCAGCTGGGAACCGAGGTTATCAGTGACAAAATCAATTTCCGCATCTTCCAGATAAGGTGCGCTCAGTTCATCCACGTAAGCGGAGAGCTTATCAAACTTAAATTCGGTATCTGTGGCTTCTACAGCATCCGGTGGGCAGTAAGAGACGCCACATTCAGCGGTTGGCGTACCCGGGTTGATGACGAATACGCGAATTTGGGTGCCATCTTCTTGTTTTGACAGCAATTTTGAGAAGTGCTCTTGTGCTGCATCAGTAATAACGATCATGGCGATTGCTCAATAGTTAACTAAATTACTTGGTTATAATACGCCCAACGCCGACGCTCTACAAGGTACGGCACAGGCAGCCAATATGTACGCTGGCCGCGCCTTGCGCCAGCAAAATGCGGCTGATTTCACTCACGGTACTTCCGGTGGTGACCACATCGTCGATGAGTAAGATATGACGCCCAAGCACCGACATTTCAAGGTGAAAAGCGCCGCGCAGGTTCTTTTTACGCGCTGCGGCCGCTAAAGCATGCTGAACCGCACCCTGCCTTCGACGTCGCACACCTTCGCGATATTCACAACCCAGCCAGCGAGCCAGGGGTTTTGCGATTAACGCCGCCTGATTGTACCCGCGTCGCCAGGCTCGACGACGATGCAATGGGACACTCAACACTAAATCTATACGCGGCAGGCGGTTATCGCGCCGATTTGTTAATAATTTTAACAAAAGTAGCCGTGCGAGCATCACTCTGAGTGCGGTTGCGCGAGAAAATTTCAGCTGCAATACCCAGTCGCTGATGGGAGGGCGGTAATCGCTAACACAGGTCATGCTCTGCCACGGCGGCGGATGCCGGATACAGCGCCCGCAAAGTGAAGCACCACTGGCAGGTAATGCACAGCATGGGCAGAGTGGTGGAAGGCGAGGGATCAATGCGGCACAGCGACTGCATAAGCCATGTCCGGCAATCTGGAGCGGCAAGCGGCATAGCCAACACAGGGCAGGGATTGATAGCATAGCGGCCTCTTTTACTCTTTTCGGGAGTGTAACCGATGAGTTCGCTTTACTGGCACACCACAGGCGAGGGTGATTGCGATCTTGTGCTGCTGCACGGATGGGGATTAAACGCCGAAGTGTGGCAAAACATTGTTCCTCGACTCCGCCCGCATTTTCGTCTGCATCTGGTGGATTTGCCCGGCTTTGGACGCAGCCAGGGTTTTGGCGCGCTGACCTTGCCCGAAATGGCACAGCAACTGCTTCCCCACCTGCCTGAGCGAGCGCATTTACTGGGATGGTCATTAGGTGGCCTGGTGGCCAGCCACATTGCTTTAACGCAGCCAGAACGCGTCAGCGCCCTGATAAGCGTGGCATCCTCGCCTTGTTTTACTGCACAAGGTGATTGGCCTGGAATAAAGCCAGAGACGCTGGAGAGCTTTCAGCAGCAGTTGAGTCATGACTTTCAGCGCACCGTTGAGCGTTTCCTGGCGCTACAAACCATGGGCACCGAAAATGCGCGCCAGGATGCTCGTCAATTGAAAGAGGTGGTGCTGTCACAACCGATGCCATCGGTGGCGGTACTTGAAGGGGGACTGGCGATTCTGCGTCAGGATGATTTGCGTGATGCACTGGATGGATTAACGCTGCCATTTTTACGCATCTATGGCTATCTCGATGGGCTGGTGCCACGTCGCGTGGCAGAAGCATTGGATGCCCGCTGGCCGGATTCCCCTTCCGTGGTGATTGAAAAAGCGGCTCACGCGCCCTTCATCTCGCACCCTGATGAGTTTTGCCAGCAGATTATTGATTTCGCACAGTGAGTTATGAGTTAGTTGCCTTAACAAGTGGCAAATCTGTCACAACCAGCAATACTTTTGTCGTGAGCTGCGCCGCAATGCGGTGTGAATAGAACGTTTTCTCATCTGATGTGCTTCGCGGCTGCTGACATCTCAACAATGGAAAATGTGCATGAGGGTACTGCTATGAAGGTAATGAAATGGGTTGTGGCTTCAATGGTGATGGGTGCTGTTTCATTTTCAGCATTTGCGGCAAAGGAAGTGACCAAAGAAGAAGTACAAAAAATGAATTTGAAGAAGATCGGTACGGTAACCACCACGGCGGAAACCACTTCGCCCATGGATGCCAAGCGCGAACTCTCTAAAGCGGCCGATGAAAAAGGTGGGAAATACTTCCTGGTGATTGCGGGCCGTGAACATGGCAAGTTCAGCGCCACGGCGGATGTCTACGAGTAACTAGCTGCGTAACCACATAAACTGCCAGGCGGCGAGCTGCAATGGCTCGCTGCCATCTATTCTTTCCCCGCTAATCACATCCTGAAAGTGCTTCGCCTCGGGTAAATACGCACTGACGTCGCGGCTGCTGAGATTGAAGACGCACACTAACCCTGCCTCGCTGTCAGGTGAGTATCGGCGCAGCATCAGCAGTGCATTTTCGCTCTCTAACAGCGTCATCGGATTATCAGGGTGAAATGCAGGCTGACGTGTGCGCAGCTGAATCAAAGCACTGAGGCGTTCAAATACCTGCTGCCGCAGCGCGTTATCGCCGCTGATCCACTTTTCCATCTCACGCAGGCTGTATTTTTCGCGATTAATGGCGCGGTTGTGTCCGGCCGCGCGTACCCCTTCGTTATCGTTTCGAGATCCCAAGATGCTTTGGATATAGATGGCTGGTACGCCTGGAAAAGCGAGCAGAATAGCGTGTGCCAGCAGGAAGCGACGCAGGCGCGTATCATCGTCGTCGTTCTGATGATTAAGCGCATCGAGATAAGTGACGTTGATTTCATAAGGGCTGGTGGTGCCATCGGGATTGTTCTTGTAGGAGACCAGCGCCCCCTCAAGCGCCAACTCACGGACCAGGGCCACAATTTCCACTTCCGATAAAATCCCGCGGGCAGGATTGAGACCGATACCATCGTGCGAGGCGAGAAAGTTGAAGAAGGTCGTTCCGCCGTGACGAGTGTCCAGTGTACTGGCCCACTGACGTAAAGCGCGTGCTGAGCCAGAGTGAATGGCGTGTAGCACCAGTGGGGGCAAGGAGAACTGGTACACCATCTGCGCTTCATCCTGGCCATTGCCGAAATAACTGATGTTGTCTTTGTGCGGCACATTGGTTTCCGTGATGATCACCGTACCGGGCGCGACTTCGTTAGCGACGGCGCGAAACAGCTTCACAAGCTGGTGCGTTTTGGGCAGATGAATACAGTTTGTACCCGGTGTTTTCCACATGTAGCCGACGGCGTCGAGCCTGACGTAATCAGCCCCCTTATTCAGATAATCCAGTAAGACATCCACCATGCGTATCAGCACTTCCGGATTGGCGAAATTGAGGTCAATCTGGTCGGCGCTAAACGTGGTCCAGATAAAACGCGTTTCACCGTTTGCCAGCGTGAAAGGGGTCAGCAGTGGCGAGGTGCGCGGGCGCGTCACGGCGCTCAGGTCAGTGGCGGGTGGCATGCTGATAAAGAAGTCATCCCAGCCCGGATCCTGAGCCAGAAAGTGTTGAAACCACTGGCTGTGGGCAGACATGTGATTACAGACAAAATCGAACATCAGCCGGGTTTCACTGTGCAGTGCCGCGATGTGCTGCCAGTTGCCGCAGACAGGGTTAACCTGGTGATAATCAATGACAGAAAAACCATCGTCTGAAGAGTAAGGAAAGAAAGGGAGCAAATGCACCAGATTAAACGTCGATTGCAGATGCTGCAGATAAAAGTGCGAGAAGCTGGCTAAGGTGGGTTGATCCGGTTCGCGAAACTGGTCGGCATAGCTGATCAGCACCACATCTTTTTCATCCCAGTGTGCTTTGCGTGGAAGTTTGGCGGTATCACGCGCCGCACGAATATGGGAAAGCAGGCGCTCACGTGCTGCGACGGGAAAGCGGCCTTCGTAAATTTCATCGAGTAGTGCGTTGATAATGTCCATTTGATCGCTGGGCCACGCGGAAGGTCATTTTTTCACACGGATTTTTTCAGCGTAGACGGGTGAGGGGATTTATCAACTCATATACCCGTCATACTTCGAACTGCAGGTGCGTTGGCTGCGTGTGGTCACCCCAGTCACTTACCAATGTAAGCTCCTGGGGATTCCCACACTTGCCGCCTTCCTGCAGTCCGAATTATTTAGGGTATAAAACGAGCCAAGACTGAAGCTTAGCGTTTCTTACCGAATGCCGCTGCGAGCGCGTCACCCATGGCGCTATTACCTGCTGGGGCGCTAGCGGGTTTGCCACGTGCTTTGTTATTGGCTGCCGGACGCGCATTCTCTTTACCGCTGCTGCGGTTGTTACCGCCGCGCGCATTGCTTTCACCGGGCTGCTCATCCAAACGCATGGTGAGGGCAATACGTTTGCGCTGCATATCCACTTCCATCACCTTCACTTTGACGATATCGCCCGCTTTCACGACCTGATGTGGGTCTTCAACGAATTTATCGGAAAGGGAGGAGATATGGACCAAGCCATCCTGATGTACGCCGATATCCACAAAGGCACCAAAATTGGTGACGTTGGTGACCGCGCCTTCCAAAATCATCCCTGGCAGCAGGTCGTTTAGCGTTTCCACGCCTTCGGCAAACTGCGCGGTCTTAAATTCTGGGCGGGGATCTCGACCCGGTTTCTCCAGCTCTTTGATGATATCGGTGACGGTTGGCAGGCCGAAACGCTCGTCGGTGAAGTCACGCGCGTTGAGGTCACGCAGTCCACCGGCATTGCCCATCAGCTCGCTCAGTGCCTGCTCGGTGGCGGCCAGAATGCGTTCGACCAGCGGATAGGCTTCTGGGTGCACGGTTGACGCATCCAGTGGGTTATCACCGTGATTGATGCGCAGGAAGCCGGCGCACTGCTCGTACGCTTTTGGCCCCAGTCGGCTGACTTTTAGCAACTGTTGACGGTTCTGGAAGCGTCCGTTCTCATCACGCCAGGAGACAATGTTCTGCGCCATCATACGGGTCAACCCGGCCACACGCGTCAGCAGCGCCACGGATGCGGTATTCAGATCCACACCCACGGCGTTTACGCAGTCTTCAACCACCGCATCCAGCTTCTTCGCCAGCTGGTTTTGGCTAACATCATGCTGATACTGGCCCACCCCAATGGATTTCGGATCAATTTTCACCAGCTCTGCCAGTGGATCCTGCAAGCGACGTGCAATAGAAACCGCGCCGCGAATGGAAACATCCAGATCAGGGAATTCCAGTGCTGCCAGTTCCGATGCGGAGTAAACCGATGCGCCGGCCTCACTGACAATCACTTTCTGTGCGTTGATCTGCGGGAACTGCTTCTGCACGTCCAGGAAGAAACGCTCGGTTTCACGTGAAGCCGTGCCGTTACCAATCGCGACCAACTCAACCTGATGCTTGATGCACAGAGCTGCTACAGCCGAAGCGGCTTTCGCCGCCTGACCGGTGTGAGGGTAGATGGTGTCATACGCCACCAGTTTCCCCGTGGCATCCACCACCGCGACTTTCACACCGGTACGTAAACCTGGATCAAGACCCATGGTGGCGCGCATGCCTGCCGGCGCAGCCATCAGCAGATCCTGTAGGTTACGAGCGAACACATTGATGGCTTCATCTTCAGCGCGTTCACGGATGGTGCCCATTAATTCCGTTTCGAGGTGCAGCAGGACCTTGATACGCCAGGTCCAGCTGACAACGGCTTTGCGCCAGCTATCGGCTGGGGCATTGTTCAGACGCAGTTGAAGATGTTCGGCGATCAGGGTTTCACCATGGCTTTCGCGCGGCGCTTCTTCAAACTGCGGATCGGCATTCAGCGACAGTTGCAGCACACCTTCATTACGGCCACGGAACATGGCTAAGGCGCGATGCGAGGGGACACTGCTCAAGGCTTCATGGTGATCGAAGTAGTCGCGGAATTTCGCGCCTTCTTCCTCTTTGCCTTCCACCACGCGCGATACGACATGCGCATTCTTCCACAGATAATCACGTACTTTCGCCAGCAGGGTGGCGTCTTCGGCAAAGCGTTCCATCAGGATGTAACGTGCGCCATCAAGTGCAGCGCGGACATCCGCGACACCTTTATCAGCATCAACGTAGCCTGCTGCCAACTGCTCCGGGTCCTGTGAGGGATCTTGCCACAAGCTGTCGGCCAACGGCTCCAGCCCCGCTTCAATGGCGATTTGGCCACGCGTACGGCGCTTCTGCTTATAAGGTAGGTAAAGATCTTCCAACTCGGTTTTGTTCAGCGTGCTGTTGATAGCGCTGGCGAGTTCAGGAGTGAGTTTTCCCTGTTCATCGATGGATTTCAGAATCGACTGGCGGCGATCTTCCAGCTCGCGCAGGTAGCCCAGGCGGCTTTCCAGTTGACGCAACTGGGTATCGTCCAGCCCACCGGTCACTTCCTTACGATAACGTGCGATAAACGGCACGGTGTTCCCTTCATCCAGCAAGCGAACGGCAGCGTCAACCTGGTCGGCGCGTGCCTTCAGCTCACTTGCGATAATCTGGCTCAGTGAATCTTTCATCATCATTAACAATGCTTACACAGGGTTAGAAATAGGGGACAGTTATACGGATTGAGGCAGCAAATTGCCAGCCGGGGACAGGTGAATCCGTCTTTTTCTGAATGCAGCACGCACATTGTGGGACGCACCTTGCTGAAGGAAGAGCTGTCGCTTATTGTTGGCGCTTCTTTACCGTACTGAAACGCTGTGACCACGAGTAGACGCGATGAAAACCCAACTGATTACCCGTGAGGGCTACAACAAATTACGTGCTGAGCACGACCATTTGTGGAACGAAAAGCGTCCGGAAATCACTAAAATTGTGTCCTGGGCCGCGAGCCTGGGTGACCGCTCAGAAAACGCCGATTACACCTACAACAAGCGTCTGCTGCGTCAGATAGACCGGCGCGTGCGCTATCTGCGTAAGTGTCTTGCCGACCTCAAAATTGTTGATTATGCACCGCAACAGGAAGGCAAAGTGTTCTTTGGTGCCTGGGTTGAAGTGGAGAATGAGCAGGGTGATGCAAAGCGCTTTCGCATCGTCGGGCCGGATGAAATCTACGGCGAGGCAGTAAAAGAGTACATTTCGATTGATTCGCCTATGGCGCGTGCGTTGATTAAAAAAGAGGTGGATGACGAGGTTGTCGTCAATACGCCAGAAGGGCAGAAAATCTGGTTTGTTAACCGCATCGAGTACGTGAAGAACCCAGAGTAAAAAGAGGCGGAGAATAATGGCTTGGGTAAAAAAGCCTTGGGTGCAACTTATTCTCCGGTGGCGAAAAGGGCTGGCAGTAAAAGGGGTAAGCGCCGCAGCCTTGCCGCGCCTGAATCGTACAGTTATTTACCGGGTGTGGTTGCCGTAGTTGTGGAGGTACTGCTCGTGCCTTTGTCTCCGCCACCCATGGTCGCTAATGCGATTCCGAGCAGTGCGCCCACCGCACCGACGCCAACGGCGTCTGAGTTGCCTTTAGCGGTCGTTGAGGCTTGCGCTCCTGCCGCTTCGCCCGCGCTGGTGGCTGCTTGCGTCTGAGAAATGCTGACCAGAACCAGCGCACTCAGCAAGACCATCGTTTTTTTCATCTCTCTCTCCAAATACACGTCAGTTCAGTAAGATTTCATGCAGTTTCTGAGATCCAGTCCCAAGAAAAAAGAGATGTTTACTCTCTGATAAATCAGACTTTATTTTAGGTTGGCCTTATTGGGCATCGGCAAGGGAATGTTCCGAGAGCAGTCAGGAGTGGAAAGCAAAAACAGCCAGATATTATGCTGCAACGCATGCGCAATTGAGCGATAGCTCGCTGCTGACTTAAGTCAAATGGACCGATATCACCGGGAATTCGATGGCTCAACGCAATGTGATCCAGATCCGAACAGAAAATCGCGGAAATTTTCGGATAAGCGCTAAGCGGCTGGAAAGCACAGATAAAAAGCGCGAGACAGAGCGCATTTCAAGGCTAAAATTAAATATAAGCTGCTGTTTAATATGCTTTGTAACAATTTCGGCTAGAATATAAACCATTAATGACTGTCACATGTAGGCATCTTTTTTACACAATATTGGCTCAGGCAATGGCGCCTTTGGGAGTTGAACATGCAAGAGAACTACAAAATTCTGGTCGTCGATGATGATATGCGTCTGCGCGCACTGCTCGAACGCTATCTCACCGAACAGGGCTTTCAGGTGCGCAGTGTCGCCAACGCCGAGCAGATGGATCGTCTGCTGACTCGTGAATCATTCCATTTAATGGTGCTTGATTTAATGCTGCCGGGCGAAGATGGCTTGTCCATTTGCCGTCGTTTACGCAGCCAGAGCAACCCAATGCCGATCATTATGGTCACCGCGAAGGGTGAAGAAGTGGATCGTATCGTTGGGCTGGAAATCGGTGCCGATGACTACATTCCTAAACCGTTTAACCCACGTGAATTGCTGGCGCGTATTCGCGCAGTGCTGCGTCGCCAGGCGAATGAACTGCCGGGTGCACCTTCACAGGAGGAAGCGGTTATTGCTTTTGGTAAGTTCAAGCTGAACCTCGGTACCCGTGAGATGTTCCGTGAAGATGAACCTATGCCACTGACCAGTGGTGAGTTTGCGGTGCTGAAAGCGCTGGTCAGCCATCCACGTGAGCCGTTATCACGCGATAAGCTGATGAACCTGGCACGTGGTCGTGAGTATAGTGCGATGGAGCGTTCTATCGACGTGCAGATTTCACGTCTGCGTCGTATGGTCGAAGAAGATCCTGCACACCCACGCTACATTCAGACCGTATGGGGTCTGGGCTATGTGTTCGTTCCGGACGGCAGTAAAGCATGAGGCGATTGCGCTTCTCTCCTCGCAGTTCGTTTGCCCGCACCTTGTTGTTGATCGTTACCTTGCTGTTCGTCAGCTTGGTAACGACCTATCTGGTGGTGCTGAATTTCGCCATTCTTCCTAGCTTGCAGCAGTTCAATAAAGTTCTCGCTTACGAAGTACGTATGCTGATGACCGATCGGCTGCAACTGGAAGATGGTACGCAACTGGAAGTTCCACCGGCATTTCGTCGCGAAATTTATCGTGAGTTGGGTATTTCGTTGTACACCAACGCCGCGGCAGAAGAGAGCGGGTTACGCTGGGCGCAGCATTACGAATTTCTCAGCGAGCAGATGGCGCAACAGCTTGGCGGTCCGACGGATGTGCGGGTCGAGGTCAACAAGAATTCGCCCGTGGTATGGCTAAAAACCTGGTTGTCGCCAGACATCTGGGTGCGCGTACCCCTGACAGAGATCCATCAAGGCGACTTTTCGCCTCTGTTCCGCTATACCCTGGCCATTATGTTGTTGGCGATAGGGGGGGCTTGGCTGTTTATCCGTATCCAGAACCGACCCCTGGTCGACCTGGAGCATGCAGCGCTGCAGGTCGGTAAAGGCATCATCCCTCCGCCATTGCGCGAATATGGCGCATCGGAAGTGCGTTCAGTGACGCGCGCTTTTAATCAGATGGCCGCGGGGGTAAAGCAGCTTGCGGATGACCGCACACTGTTGATGGCGGGTGTCAGCCACGATTTGCGCACACCGTTGACGCGCATCCGTCTTGCTACTGAGATGATGAGCGAGCAGGATGGCTATCTGGCTGAGTCGATCAACAAAGATATCGAAGAGTGCAATGCGATTATCGAGCAGTTCATCGATTATCTGCGAACCGGCCAGGAGATGCAGACCGAACGCGCCGATCTGAACAGCGTGTTAGGTGAGGTGGTGGCGGCAGAGAGCGGCTACGAGCGCGAGATTGAAAACGCGGTCATGGAAGAAGAGTTAATGCTGGACATCAACCCACTGTCGATTAAACGCGCGGTAGCAAATCTGGTGGTGAACGCGGCGCGCTATGGCAATGGCTGGATCAAAGTCAGCAGTGGCCAGGAGCTCAATCGCGCTTGGTTCCAGGTGGAAGATGATGGTCCAGGTATTAAGCCAGACCAACTTCAACATCTTTTCCAGCCTTTTGTCCGCGGTGATAGCGCACGCAGTACCAGCGGGACCGGTTTAGGCTTGGCGATCGTGCAGCGAATTATTGATGCGCATGAAGGCTCGTTGGAGATTGGTGACAGCGAACGCGGAGGTTTGCGTATTCGTGCATGGTTACCGATTCCCGAGCATAACGGTACGGCATTAATCATTAGCAATCATAGTGAAAGAACGTAGTAGCGTAATTGATTGCGTATCTGTGCTCAGGTTTGCACTTTAAATCGCACTAACGCATAGGTCACTCATAAGCCGCCATTTGGCGGCTTATTCACATCACAACTGCGGGCCAGCCTGAATCAGCGCTTTGCCTGCATCGTTATCAGTATACTTCTCGAAGTTAGTGATAAAGCGTTGTGCCAGGCCTCGTGCGGCCTCTTGCCATGCGGCTTCATCCGTCCAGCTTCGACGTGGATCGAGAATCACGTCATCCACCTGCGCCAGCGTGGTCGGTATTTGCAGATTGAACACCGGCAGTGTTTCGGTTTCTACCTCATCCAATTCACCCGCCAAAATCGCATTAATTATCGCGCGCGTATCTTTCAGCGAAATACGTTTGCCGCTGCCATTCCAACCCGTGTTCACCAAATAGGCTTTTGCGTCTGCTGCTTCCATACGCTTCACCAACACGTCGGAATATTGCGTGGGATGCAGCGTCAGGAATGCAGCGCCAAAGCAGGCGGAGAAGGTGGGGGTTGGCTGCGTCACGCCACGTTCAGTACCGGCCAGTTTAGCGGTAAAACCTGACAGGAAGTGATACTGCGTCTGTTCTGGTGTTAAACGGGAAACAGGTGGCAATACGCCAAAAGCATCCGCCGTCAGGAATATGACGCGCTTAGCATGGCCCGCTTTAGAGACCGGTTGAACAATGTTGTCGATGTGCTCAATCGGATAGGAGACGCGGGTATTTTCGGTCTTGCTGGCATCAGCATAGTCCACGCTGCCATCTTCGCGGACCACGACGTTCTCCAGCAGCGCATCACGGCGGATCGCGCGGTAAATCTCGGGCTCGGCTTTCTCAGACAGGTTGATGGTTTTGGCGTAGCAGCCACCTTCAAAGTTGAAGACACCGTCATCGTCCCAGCCATGTTCGTCGTCGCCAATCAACTGGCGATCGGGATCGGTGGACAGCGTGGTTTTACCCGTACCCGACAGGCCGAAGAATACGGCGACATCACCTGCTTTGCCGATGTTAGCCGAGCAGTGCATGGAAGCGATACCTTTTAGCGGCAGCAGGTAGTTCATGATGGCGAACAAGCCTTTCTTCATCTCACCGCCGTACCATGTGCCGCCAATCAGCTGCATGCGTTCGGTCAGGTTAAAAGCGACAAAGTTCTCAGAGTGTAAACCCTGTGCTTGCCAGTCTGGATTGGTGCATTGCGCCGCGTTCATCACCACAAAATCCGGTGCGAATGAGGCCAGTTCTGCTTCGCTTGGACGGATGAACATGTTTTTGACGAAGTGTGCCTGCCACGCCACTTCCATGACAAAGCGGACGCTCAGGCGGGTGTCTGAATTCGCACCGCAGAAGGCATCAATCACAAACAGACGTTTGCCGGAGAGTTGTTCAGTGCAGCGATCTTTTAGCGCCTGCCATGTTTCCTGAGACAGCGGCTGGTTGTCGTTTTTGCCGTTGCCAACGTCATTCCACCACAGGGTGTCACGCGTGGTATCGTCACGCACAATGTACTTATCTTTTGGCGAGCGGCCCGTAAAGATGCCGGTATCCACGGCAATGGCACCGCTCTGCGTCAGGGTACCTCGCGCGTAACCTTCCAGCTCTGGGCGGGTTTCTTCCTGAAATAACGTCTCAAAGTCAGGGTTGTACACCACTTCTGTGGTACCGCTAATGCCCAAAGCGGCGAGGTCTTGCGATGTCAGGCCGTTAACGCGCATGTGGCTGCTCCTTAAATCGGTGCTTCATAGCATTTTTATGAGGAATGTTGCGTCTTGCCGCGCTTAACTGGGCAAGGTAGATCGCGCGCAGTGTACACGTCTGAGTTGGGCGTAAAAGTGCAGAAAGTTAAAAGTGCGAGCTGGAACGTGACAAGCAGAGGAATCTGCCAGTTAAGAAACTAAAGTCAGCGTAAATTCGTTAATCTTCGAGGGAAAGTGACGGGTTCATTCCTGGAGGAATGCGGGCGGCATAGCCGCCCGTAAGGAAATTAGTGCACTTGATCGCTGTTGCTGGTAGGTGCGCTACGAATGGCAGCAATATCCACGGCATCGTACACATAGTGAGAACCGCAGTAGTCACAATGCATATCGATTTTACCGTCCTCTGCGAGGATTTCGTCCACTTCTTCCACTGGCAAGGTGTTCAGCACTTCGCCACAACGCTCGCGTGAGCACGTGCACTTAAAGCTGACGGGGGTAGGATCAAATACAGTGGCCTCTTCCTGGTGATAGAGGCGCCACAGCACATCGGTCGCCGGCAATTCGATCAGCTCTTCACTTTTCACGGTTTCGGTCAGTGTCGCCAGATGGTTGAAATCATCCTGGCTTGGCTCTTGTGCAGGCAGCACTTGCAGCAGAATACCGGCGGCACCTTTGTCGCTGGTGCGAATAAAAAGGCGCGTTGGCAGCTGTTCAGAACGCATAAAGTAATCTTCCAGGCAACCGGCCAGCGTATCCGCTTCCAGACCGACGACACCCTGGTAACGCTCCCCTTTTTCTGGCGAGATAGTGATCACCAGATAACCGTTGCCGACCATCTCTTTCAGACTGCTGCCCGGTGCAATTTCGGCGTCCTCTTTCACGCGCGCTACGCCACGTAACTCCTGTTTGTTGTTGCCGTTAATCACCGCCAGCGTCAGCGGGCCATCGCCCTGAAGCTGTACAGTGATATCGCCGTCAAATTTCAACGTAGCGGTCAACAGGCTGGTGGCAACCAACAACTCGCCCAGCAGGATTTTAACCGGCTCAGCGTAATCGTGATTTTTGACAATCTCGCGCCAGGTTTCAGAGACGTTAACCAGCTCGCCGCGTACGGCGACATTTTCAAACAGGTAGCGGTGCAGTTGATCATGAACAGACATAGTGTTTCTCTCGTTGGGGCGACGGTTATTCATCGCCCGACAATTTAAATTTCATCAGATCGCGGCGCTCTTTTTTATCCGGACGGCGATCGGGATGCGGCATCGTAAGGGCATTCAACTTGCGTGCCAGCGCGGTTTTCTCACGCTTCTCAATACTGGCGGCAGTCTCTGTATACATTTCCTGCGCCTCACTGGCGGGACGACGTTGCTCACCAATGGCCGTGATAATCACTGTGCGCTCGTCGTTGCCTTGTCGCAGGGTCAGCTCGGCTTGCAGTTCCACGATTTTACTCGGTTTACTGCGTTGGCCGTTGTAGTGCACTTTACCGCCTTCAATCATTTCGCGAGCCAGTGCGCGGGTTTTATAAAAACGCGCGGCCCACAGCCATTTGTCGAGGCGGACGCTTTCACTAATTTTCTCTTTCATTGCGGCT
>OBJT01000197.1_pt1 | contig 16166 bp, 12 predicted proteins | sample 1519861 | NCBI WGS metagenome assembly OBJT01 (sample SAMN02401118, study PRJEB22541) | soil metagenome, isolate JX
AAAGCCCCCACCCCGGTTTATCTGTCAGCTCGGAAACCAGATCGGCAAAGTAATTACTCTGTTTAAGCACCGATTGCGGTACCGCCTTTTCTCCCGGAAGTTCAAGAGAGATATTTTCCACCGCGCCATTGTTAGCCGAAGCGACCACAATCGCCGAGCCTTTTATGGCGTCATGAAGCGGGTAATAGGGTATCCAGGTATCTCCGAGTTTGATTTTATTTTTAGCGGAAAAAATATCATCCGTCAGAGCACTCAGTTTTTCTGCCCGAGATGTCACCACCGCAGCGACCACATCGCGAAGCAGGGTGGTTTTCCCTGTACCCGGTGGTCCATTTACCGCAAAAATTCCCGCCTGATGCGCATTTCGCTGCCAGATTTCATTAACTGCTAACTGCTGACTAAAAGCTAAGGGATATTCGGATGGCCAGCCACCTTTGGGCACCTGAGTTGGCAACAGTTGCTGGAAAGCCATCTTCAGGCCCTTGGGTGAGCGAATATCGGTGCGCTGCCGTTCAGGTTGCGCAATAGCCATCATATATTCCGCAAATCCCGGCCCATATTTTTTATCTTGCCAGGCTGCACTGAGATGACCTAATTCCTGAATGAAAAAACTGTTGAGCAAATCATCCGCGACGGCGGCTATGGGTTTGTCCTTGGCATTTTTATCGGAAGTGCTCTGCTCAACGCCCTTCTCTTGCTCTGGCGCTTTGACCTGCGTGCATTTAATCAGGGCAACAACCTTTGGCGACAGTGTTTCACGGGGAAAATAGGTTTTCTCCAGCACGATTTCTGCCAGCTGTTTTATCCAGTCCAGATCCGCTCTGACATTCTCTGTCTTCATACGGATGGCTTCGTCTGCAATCCATTGCATCAGGTACTGACTTAAATGATCAAAGTCAGAAAAGCCACTGTCGATAAATGGGATGGTGTCGCTGGGCACGGTTAAGTCGGAGAGATCGGCACTCAGGCTATGCGTTAAAGCCACTACACCCTGTTGATGCTGGAGAATGTTACCGGCAGACCACACAGACAGTGACAGCGCAAAGGATTCGAATTGCGGTATCCCTTGTTCATTGAAACTAATGTCAAACAGGCGGCTTTGTGCGTTTGCCCGCTCAGTAAACACCGCTTCATGAGATCCAATCTTGTTTTCAAGCAGCCCAGCAAGCTGCGACATCTCATACACACCGCATTGTGCGGTGTAGCGCCATAGTTTGCTGGCTGCTATAGGCTTGCGAATATGTTTAGGATCGTCCCAGGGTAAGCGCGAGCCAAAAGCCATCTTATAAGACGGGGCTTTTCTGTCGTTGGGATTATCCTTATCGAGTTTCTGTGGTGTTAGCGCCTCGATAGCTCTCCAGAAAGGAAAGACCTGTTGAACCTGCGTCTGTTGTTGAGTCAACTTAACCTCATAGGTAATCGGCTGCACAATAAATGCCGGTCAGCCTGATAAACAGCAGAAGCGCGGCTTAACTTTCCGTAGAACCTCGTTTGAGATACAAATTCTGCTGTGCCTGGAGAGTAAGATGCTAACTAAATGTGAAAATTATTCAATAGTTCAATTAGATAATCGCACGACATGCTGCTACATCACTACCTGGTTAGCTGCGAACGGGTGAGGATAAAAACCTGTCGGCCTAATTTTCGCCCAACATAACTTAAATTAGATTAATCATGTCGCAAATGGGTGAAATCGAGCCGCCAGACTTTAGCAAAAGTATCGGCCCCATTACTGCGCAATATGTACGCGCTTTTTAATATCCTTCAGGAACAACGTAATGGTAAAGGTCATCATCACCAGCAGCGACCATGCGCCCCATTTACCCACATGCACTGTTGCCCAGGCTCCAATCTGATTGGGATACTGCCATACGCCAAAGAAGGTGCCCATGTTCTCTGCCAACCAGATAAAGAAACCAATCAGGACAAACGCCACCAGCAGCGGCATACGAAAAGGTCGGTCATAAGGGGTGAATATCACTTCAGAGCGCGCATAGAGACCCAGTGCGACTGCTGCGATATACCAGCGATAGTCGCCGATATAATGGTGGGTGAAGAAGTTGGCATACAGCGCTAACGACAGCAGCACGGCAAAAATGATCGGTGGATGATGGCGGATTTTAAGATCCATTAACCGCCAACACTGAATGATGTAACTGCCGACGGCGGCATACATAAACCCACTGAATAGCGGAACGCCACCTACCTTACTCCATGCAGCCTCCGGGTAGTGCCATGATCCAATCGTCGATGAGGTTTTAAACAGCTCCAACCCAAAGCCCAGGACGTGGAACAGCGTGATGGCTTTAAGCTCATCCCAACTTTCCAACCGGGTCGCCACCATGATGAACTGAATAGCCAACGCGATAATAAGCAGCAGGTCATAGCGTGCGATACCGAATAGACCGGTGCGTGGTACGCAAAAGATCGAGAGAAAAAACAGACCGGCAAACAGACAGGCTCGCGCTTCTTTGATGCCAAACCACAGAAACTCGATGCCAAAACGTTGATAACCCTGTTTGCACAGGGCTGGGGGATGCATGAGAAATGCATCAAAACGGTTATTCACTTTTCACTCCATGAAAACAACGATCCTCGCACTGAGCATAACAAAAACCCACAACGCATCGTGTGGGTTTTCAGCGAGAATTTACTTAAGGCGTAACCTCCTCTGTGGATGCGAGTCCGGCAAGCGACTTTCTTTCCCAAAAATTTTCTCGCGCAGCGTGCCTTGCTTATAGGATTTCTGCGCCAGGCCACGCTTCTGCAACACCGGCACGACGTGCTCGACCCACTCATCCCACCAGCCCAACGTCGTCACCGGGACCACGTTAAACCCATCGACGCCCGCATCAGCGAACTGCTGCACCCTGTCGGCGATCTGCTCCGGTGTACCGGCAAAACGGCCTGGCAGCAAGGCATGTTCAATCAGGTATTCACGCCACGTCAACACACGCCCTTGACCGTAATCCGCATCCACGGCGATACGGAATTTGGAGCGCATATGCTGACTGAATTCCTCGCGGCGACTCAGTTCTGTCAGTGGTGTATCGGGATCGATATTGGCAAGGTCAATACCCGCCCCCCCGCTGTAAAAGCCCTGCAATGCATTGATATCGATGTTATCAAACAGATATTGCTGCTTGCGTTTTGCCTCTTCTTCTGTTGAACCAATTACCGTAGAAAGCATGACCAGCTTTTTCAGGTCTTCCGGCTGACGGCCATAATCCACCACATCCCGATTCAAAATCGCGATATCTTTGCGCGCCGTTTCCGGTGTCTGTGAGGGCAAGAACGTCACTTCCGCATTGCGCGCGGCAAAGTGACGACCCGCCTCCGAATTTCCGGCCTGGAAGAATACCGGACTCCGCTGCGGCGAAGGTTCCACAATATGCGGTCCTTCAACACGATAGCGTTTACCGACGTGGTTAATTTTGTGGATCTTGTCGGGATCGAAAAAGCGATTAGTCGCAGGATCGTGCAGCACCGCGCCCTCTTCCCAGGATAGCTCCCACAGTTTATAGGCGACATCCAGATACTCCTGTGCCCATTCATAGCGATCATCATGAGGCACGATTTCGTCAAAGCCATAATTACGGAAACCATTGGAGAGATACGAGGTCACAATGTTCCATCCAATACGCCCGCGCGTGAACTCATCCAGCGAAGATATCTGGCGAGCAAACGAAAAGGGATGCGATTGGATCACGTTGCTGGTGACCACCAGCCCCAAATGCTCCGTCACCAGGCCCAGCGCAGAAAGAATAGTAATAGGATCAGGCTCAGGGAATTGCGTCCCGGCCCGAATCGTGGTTTTGCCATCGCCATATTCAATGTCGTAAACCCCCACGACATCGGCAATAAACAACGTATCAAACAAGCCCTTTTCCAGTGTTTTCACCGTGTTGACGTAAGCATCAAGCTGGTTGTATCCATACTGAACCTGACCTTCAGGAGTACGCCAGTATCCATGGCTGTGATGGTTAGGCGTCAAATGCAAAAAACCGTTATAAATCAGTTCACGTGACATATTTTCTCCGTTAGCGATCAGGCCGTTTCCGCGGTGCCCAGTCGGGGCAGTGAGGCAAGTAGTTGCTGGGTATAGGGATGGCTTGGGCGGTAGAAGACGTCATCGGCGGTGCCCTGCTCAACCGCGATGCCGTTCTGCATCACTAAAACGCGGTCGCTCATATGATGGATAACGCCCAAGTCATGTGAAATAAACAGGTAACTCACGCCCAACTGCGCCTGTAAATCACTGAGTAGGTCCAGGATTTGCGCCTGAATGGTGACATCCAACGCGGAGACGGCTTCATCCAACACGATGATTTGCGGGTGTGTGGCAATGGCGCGGGCAATGGCCACGCGCTGGCGCTGCCCGCCTGACATGCGCGCAGGCCATTGATGCAAATGTTCGGCAGTCAGGCCGACCGACTGCAACAAGCTGATGGCCCGTTCTCGCGGGGTTTGCGTCACGGGATGGGTATCCAGCGCGATGGCATCGAACAAGATGTCAGACACGCGCCAGCGCGGGTCAAAGGAGGACAAGGGGTCTTGATACACCACCGCGATTTGGCGTCGGACCTTCCTCTGTTGTTGGGCAGAGGCATGGCTCCACGCATGACCGCGATATAAAACTTCTCCGCTATCGGGTGATTCGAGTGCCAGTGCAATACGCGAGAGCGTGGTCTTGCCTGAACCCGATTCACCGACAATACCCAGTGTTTCACCCCGTTTTAGCTGGAATGACACGTCATTCACTGCCGATTGGCCGCGAAAACGCTTAGTGATGTGCCGTGCATCCAGCAGCACTTCAGCAACCGCAGTTTCTGCTACTCGCATGGGTGAAAGCTGTACCGGCACGGTGTTGGATAAGCGTTGCCCTTTGGTGTGCTCGCTGGGTATGGCGTTAATCAAACCTTGGGTATAAGCGTGTTGCGGCTGTTGCAGCACTTGCCGCGCAGCGCCAGACTCCACAATGCTGCCGCCCTGCATCACCAGAATGTGATCGGCAATTTTTGCCACCACCGCCAGGTCATGACTGATCAGAATCACGCTAGTACCGCGATCCAGCATCTGACGTAGTACGTCTAACACTTGCGCTTGAACCGTGACATCCAGAGCCGTGGTCGGCTCATCCGCAATGATCACCTCTGGATGCATCGCAATAGCCGATGCGATCAACGCTCGCTGACGTAAACCACCCGAGAGTTCACCCGGCCGCTGAGAGGCGCGAAGTGCCGCTTGTGGTACCCCGACATCCTCCAATAAGGCATGTACTTTCTGCTGTCGGCTGGCTGGCGTGCCCCAACCATGTAGTGCCAGTGCTTCAGCGATTTCCTTGCCTACCGGACGGAGTGGGTCGAGTGATACCAAGGCATCTTGCAAAATAAAACCGACCTTACTGCCGCGCACCTGTTGCCACCACGCATCGCTGCGTCCTAGCAAAGATTCACCCTGCAATGCCAATGTCTCGGCCTGGACCTTGAGCCGCTCACCGGCTAAGCCAACCAACGCCCGTGCGGTGACACTTTTGCCCGAACCCGATTCACCCACCAAAGCCAGACACTGCCCGCGCTGTAGGCTAAAACTCACATTCTTCACAATATGCCTTGGGGGCGTTACATCACCGCTGACCCAGATGTTGAGTCCATTGACCTCAATGACGTTGTTTGTCATGCGCGATGCTCTCCCTCTGCTCGCTGCTGGATATAGCGCCCTATCTGGGTAAAGGAGAGCGCTACCAGCACAATCGCAATACCCGGCAAGACTTCGAGCCACCATGCCACCGTGACGTTGATTTTTCCGGCTTCGAGCAACGCGCCCCACTCCGGTGAAGGCGGGACGACCCCTAATCCCAGAAACGACAGACCGGATGCCCATACCACGGATTGGCCAATGCCTAAAGCCACCAGCGAAAACAGCGGGCGAAACACATTTGGCGCGATATGTTGCAGGAAAAGCCGGTGCCACGGATGTCCCAACGCGTGGGCGGCTTCAACATAACCTGACTGGCGTACCTGCAAAGCTTGCGCGCGCACCAACCGCGCATAGCCAGGCGCAGTACCAATGCCCACCGAGAGCAGCAAGCTGCTGGCCGAAGGTCCTAGCAGCGCCACAAACAGCAACGCCAGCAGTAAAGTGGGAAATGCCAGCAAGATCTCCAGCAGACGATTTATGGGTTCCGCTAACCAACGTGGCCCCAACGCAGCGCTAAAGCCCAACACCACAGCGCCAAGCAACGCAATCGCCATTGCCCCAATACCAATCAGCAAAGATTGTCGCGTGCCCCAGATAATTCGGCTGTAGAGGTCGCGGCCAATATCATCGGTGCCGAGCCAGTGAGCTAACGAAGGTGCTTGCAATGCATGCGTGAGGTCCGTGGTGAACGGATCATGGGTGGCCAGTAGTGCAGGAGTAACGGCTGCCACAACAAAGAACAGCGCAACAATGCCTGCCAGCAGAACAGACCCTGGCAGCACGCCGGTGAAATATCGCCACTGGCGCCACACTGAACCTCTGGCTTTCAAGCCAGCATAATCGGAAAGATGCGTCGTCATACTCGACCTCGTAGACGGGGATCGACGATCAGGTAAATCAGATCGACCACCAGATTGATAATGATGTACAGAGAACTGATCAGGATGACGATGCCAGACACCAGGGCAAAATCCTTGTTGCTGACGGCATTGACCAACACATTGCCCAACCCCGGCCGGGCAAACACTGCTTCAACCAGCACCGCCCCGGACAACAGATTGCCGATCGCCCATCCGCTCAAGGTGATGGCTGGAATCAATGCATGGCGCAATACATGGCGCAGTCGCACACCGGAGAGGCTCATGCCACGGGCGCGAGCCGATAACACAAAAGGTTGCTGCATGCTGCGTTCAAATTCACCGCGAATGGCATGGCCGATAAACCCGGCCAAAGGGATCGCTAAAGTGATGGCAGGCAAGACCGTGCCCCACAGTGTTGCTCCCCCCACCACGGGGAACCAGCGCAGGCCAATGGCAAAGACGATAAGCAGCAGGATGCCAATCCAATATTGGGGTAGGCCCGCCAGGAGAGTCTCCACAGCGGATCCCAGTGCGCCAAGCTTATTGCTGCGTCCTGCTGTGAGTAACGTCCAGGGGATGGCAATCAACCATGCCAGTAGCAAGGCAGCCATCGCAAGGGTGAAGGTCGGCAACAGTTGTTCAGCGATGATGTGCGTCACAGGTCGTTGCAGTTCAAAGGAATAGCCCAATTTCCCCTGCAGCAGTTGCCAGAAGTAATTGCCGTACTGTTGCGCTATCGGTTTATCAAAACCGTATTGCGCATTAATCGGTGCGAGCTCTGCTGGCGTGCGTTCAATCACTTGCCCAGAAGTAATGTTGAGCAGAATGGTTGCGCGGTCGCCGGGCAATACCGAGAGCACCAGAAAGGTCACGGTGATGGTGCCCCACAGCACAAACAATGCTGCTGCCAGACGAACCGCAACCCGTCTCGATAAGGAACGCGATGGGTTCCCCAGCCTGCGCTCCGCTGAGATAACGTCACTCATGGCTTCTCCTGCACAAAGTAAGCATCGTTAAAGTTGAGTAATCCGTTACCTTGGTCCTGCCAAAGTCCACGGACGTTATTGGCAAATGCCACGTTATAGGTGAAGTTGTACCCGCCGATGGCAATCGCCTGGTCGTCAAACCACTTCTGCAAAACAGCGAACTTCTGTAGGCGTCGTTGTGGATCTGGGTCACGCTGCGCATCAAGAATCTGTGCTTCGACCTCAGGGTTATTGAAGAAGGTGGTGTTATTGCCGTTGAAAGCGCCATTGAGGGAATGGTTGTAAACAATGTCGAGGATGTTGGGCGATGGCCATACCCAATAACCAAAGCTAATTTCCTTGTCATCTGGGCGGGAGCGCGCACCAGCAAAGCCTTCCGTCTGCGTAAGCGGGATAAGATCTAATTTGATACCCACACGTTTGACCTGATCCTGCACCGCTTGCAGCATCAGTGCGCCTTCCTGATCGATAATCGCCTGAATAAAGGGCAGACGTGCTTCCAGCGTTTTGCCCGACTTGGTGCGATAACCCGCCGCATCGCGCCCTGTCCACCCTGCTGCATCCAGTAATTGGTTTGCTTTGGCAAGATTGAGCGCATAGCGGTCGTCAACGTTTAAATAGAGTGGCGTGGTTTTGCTCAGTGAACCATTACCTTCATAAGGCACTGCGCCTTTGAACACCGTTTTGACGATTTGCTGGCGATCAAGGGCATAGGCAAATGCCTGACGCACACGTACATCATTGAAAGGCACACGTTGTACATTGAAAGAGAACGCCTGTGGCCGACCGGTGGCGACATAGGAAAGCGTTTGATAGTCGCGCTGCAGTGTTCGCCACTGGGCGGATGGCGGCTGGTAAATAACATCGGCCCCTCCGCTGACTAAGGCTCCCCATCGGGTCGTCGCGTCGGGGACAAATTTCCACTCCAAATGTTTGATATAGGCGGGACCATTATGGTGTGCATTGGGCGGAGCCCATTGATAATCATCATTACGCACAAAACTAATGCCTTCGCCCCTCACCCAGCGAGCCACTTTCCACGGCCCGGTACCCACGGGGCGCAAACATTTTTCTTCACTACTGTTATGCGCCAGCGAGTCGGGGGATTGAAATCCATAATGGCCATTTGCTAACACATTATATATTTCCGGGTTCGGCTCTGATAAATGCAGTGTCACCGTATATTCATCAACCTTGGTGAACCCGGTCATATAAGTGAAGCCGTGCCAACCAATGCCTTTTTGCCATGCGGGATAGTTTTTAATAACCGCATCGGCGTTAAAAACATCGCCATCAGTGAACTTCACATCATGACGCAAATGGAAAGTAATGGTTTTTCGATCGGGTGATTCACTCCAACTGGTGGCCAGCCACGGGCGTATTTTTCCATCATCGTAACTCACTAAATAATCAAATACCTGACGGGCTAAATAAGCCTGCTGCACCCAGCCGCCCCACAAGCAGGGGGGCTCCTGTTCATGAAGATAAACCAGCGTGCCATCACTGTATTCAGGTGTTGCTGCCTGTGCAGCCGATTGCGACATCACGCCAGTGAAAACGGTGAACAGGGGAATCACTAAGCGACGAACTGAATTTCGCATCATTTAATTAAGACTTCCCTTAAAAACCCAGTACAACAGTTTAACGCGACCTAACGCAGCCACATTTAACATTATCTGGAAATTGAATTGATAGCTTTATTGGAATCGTTCTGAATAAAACACAGAAAAATCCAAAACCAAATATCATTAATGGCAATTAATATGCAAAATTAATTTACTGTTCCAGATAATGGAAATAGCAATCTTTAGTGCATCAATAAATATGCTTAGCAGAAATAAACATTAAAAGTCGGCAAGATGAAAATGCATAGTGCCCCAATATCATCGTCTTTTTGAGTGGAGCTTAATGCAATGTCGCAGATCGAATCAGGTTGGGGTTCGCCCCCGTCAGCAAAATATGAACAACTCGCAGAAAAGTTTCGCCCCCTGTTTGCCAACATTCGCGCGGGTGCCATTGCGCGCGAGCTACACCGCGAGCCTCCCTTAGAGGAGATTGAATGGCTCAAGCAGAGTGGCTTTACTGCCCTGCGGCTGCCGCAAAGTGCCGGTGGCGCTGGAGCAACGCTGCCTGAGTTATTCACGTTGCTGATTGAACTCGGCGAGGCGGATTCCAATCTGGTGCAATCCCTGCGCGGCCATTTCGGCTTTGTCGAAAATGTGCTGAGCAACCGCGATCCGGCATTTCAGCAGCAGTGGTTCACTCGCATTGCTCGCGGTGAAATTGTCGGCCCGGCCTGGAGTGAAACCGGCGAGGCGCGCCAGTCGGTATTCTCTACCCAAATCAAACGTAGCGGCGATAGCTGGCGATTAGATGGCAAAAAATTTTATACCACCGGCTCGCTCTATTCCGATTGGATCAATATCGGTTTAACCGATGAGAACCATAAAGGCGTATCGGTGACGGTATCTCGCACAGCGCCAGGCGTCACCGTACTGGATGACTGGAATGGTTTTGGGCAAACACTGACCGCCAGTGGAACCGCGATATTTGAAAACGTTGAGATTCAGCACACCGATATCAGCGAAGACGCGCATTTTGGTTATTCACCGGCGTTTTATCAATTAATCCATTTGGCCACACTCGCCGGTATCGGTCGTGCACAAAGTGGTGAAGTTGCCGCATTAGTGGCTGCGCGCACCCGCACTTACAGCAATGGTAATGCCGCACGAGCAGCGGATGATGCACAAATCCTGCAAGTCGTCGGACGCTTGCGCAGTGCGGCTTATACCAGCGGCGCCATTGTGCAACATGCCGCGCAAGCCCTCCAACGCACCTTTGAAGCACAGCAACAGGATGATGAACAACAGAAAACCCAAAGCGTGGCGATAGCGGAGTTGGAAGTCTCACAATCACTCAATGTGGTCACCGACTTACTGCTCAATGCCAGTACGACACTCTTTGATGCTTTAGGCGCTTCCGCCACGTTGAAACCGCTGGCACTGGACCGTTTCTGGCGCAATGCCCGGACACTCTCATCGCATAATCCCCGCATTTACAAAGATCGGATCGTCGGTGATTTCGCCGTGAATGGCACACTACCGCCGGAACAATGGCGCATTGGGGTAGCCGATACGCCACCAGAAAAATAACCCCTCGCTTTAGGCCGTCACGCCATGAGACACTTTGGCTTAATCCGTTAAAGTGTCTTATTTAAGCCATGAAAAACTTTCTCGTCATCGTACCCGACGGCGGCATGCTGTTCGAAGCCGCCGGCATTGCCGATATCCTGATGCACGCTAATCTGCATCTGCCGGTGGGCATTGACCAATCGCGCTATCGCGTCAGTATCGCCACCACCCAGTCACATCAGGTAATCCATGGTCAATCAGGACTTAACCTGCTGGCCGACCTCAAGCTCGCCGAACTCGATCCCCGCCAAGCCTGGGACACCATCATGATCACCGGGCGCGGTGACAGTGTTGAAGAAGGCAATATGGTGGTGGACTTCATCAAGCTGGCGGCGCCTCAAGCCCGGCGCGTGGTGTCGATCTGTGGTGCCGCGATACTGCTGGCTGAAGCTGGCCTGCTGGATGGGCGCCGCGCCACCTCACACTGGCGTTTGCTGGATACGCTGCAAACACGCTTCCCGCTCGTTCAGGTTGAAGGCGGCCCACTGTACATTCAGGATGGCCCGATTTGGACATCAGGCGGTGTCAGCTCGGGCTTTGACCTCACGCTGGCATTGGTTGAGGAGGATTTTGGCTTTAGCGTGGCGCGCGATATCGCACAGGATATGGTGATGTATCTACGACGCCCCGGTGGTCAGATGCAGTTCAGTCGCTATCCCTTACCGCCCGCCTCATCTGACCCCATTAGTGCGCTACAGAGCTGGATCCGCGCCAATCTTGCCGAAGATTTATCCATTGAGAAGTTGGCGGAACGCGCCGCCATGAGCCCCAGAAACTTCACGCGCGTCTTTACCCGTGAAACCGGTGCACCGCCCGCGCGATTTGTGGCGGAGGCGCGCCTGGCCGCGGCACGTGAGCGGTTAGAGCAGAGTCGAGATACGCTGGAACGTATTGCAGCTGAAACCGGTTTTGGCAGCAGCATTAATCTGCGCCGCAGTTTTGAGCGCCAACTTCACCTCACCCCCGGCGAATATCGCCAGCGCTTTCACTGTCGAAAAATGGCGTAAAGTGATCCTTTTTTGTCGTTTACGCCATGCCGCAATCGGCCTACATTGACTGCAACCACTTCGTATAAGGAGTCAAAGATGATCAAGGTAGGCATTAACGGTTTTGGCCGTATTGGACGTAACGTATTCCGCGCCGCATTGGGCAGCGATGATATTGAAATTGTCGCAATCAACGATCTTACGGATAGCAAAACGCTGGCGCATCTGCTGAAACACGACTCTCTGCTTGGCCGACTGCCTGCAGAAGTGGAAGCGGGTGAAGGTGAACTGCGCATTGATGGCAAGCCAGTACGCGTGTTCAGCGAACGAGATCCGGCCAATATTCGCTGGAACGAGGTGGGTGTCGATATTGTCATCGAAGCCACCGGATTCTTCACTGAACGTGACAAAGCAGCGGTGCATATCACCAGTGGTGGCGCGAAGCGCGTCATTATCTCTGCGCCGGGTAAAAATGATGACCTGACGATAGTGTTGGGCGTGAACGATCAGCGCTACGACCCTCAACAGCATTTCGTCGTGAGCAACGGCAGCTGCACCACCAACGGCTTAGCCCCGGCCGCTCAGGTTCTCCATCAGGCCTTTGGTATTGAGCATGGTCTGATGAACACGACTCATGCGTACACGAACAGCCAAGTGCTGCACGATCAGCCAGAGAAAGATCTGCGCGGTGCGCGCGCGGCGGCGCTGTCAATCGTGCCTTACTCCAGCGGTGCGGCTAAAGCGTTGGGACGAGTTATCCCTGAGTTGGATGGACGTTTGACGGGCTATTCCCTGCGCGTGCCGGTGCCGGTGGTGTCGATTGTCGATTTAACCGTGACGCTCAAACGTGATGTCACTGCGGAGGAAGTCAATGATGCCTTTAAAGCCGCCGCAGCAGAAGGCCCGCTGAAAGGCATCCTCGGTTACAGCGATGAACCGCTGGTTTCCAGTGATTATCAAGGCGACCCTCGTTCATCGATCATCGACGGCCTATCAACCTTGGTGATTGGTGGTAACCTGGTGAAAATCCTTGCGTGGTATGACAACGAATGGGGCTTCTCAAATCGGCTGGTGGATTTAGCCCGCCTGATGGCGCAGCGCGGATTGTAATCTGCCCCTCCTTTCAGCCCCAAAAAATCCCCGCTGTGACGGGGATTCTCGTTACTGCTGGGCGCGGTTATTGAATGCCCATTGCATCCTTCAGCGTAAAGAACAAGTCCGTCTGATCGGTCAGACCCACCACGTTAGCCGCATGCGGACCATAGGCTGCAATGCGAATCTGCGTGCCGGTATGGCCTTGCGAATCCTCTTCCGAGTTACCGTAGCTGATGGTCATCACGGCACCATCTTTGGTATTCAGTGCCTGTGTCAGACCCGGCGCTTTACTGCCGTTTTCTACTATCTGGCTGCTGTGCGCGTGGTCGGCCGTGACGACAACCAGGGTATCGCCATGTTCACGAGCAAAGGCCAGCGCCTGCTGCACCGCTTCATCCAGATCAACGGTTTCACCAATCTGTCCGCACGGGTTAGCCGCATGGTCCTGTTTATCGATAGATGCCCCTTCCACCTGGAGGAAGAAACCTTTCTCATTGGTGCTCAGCAGATCGAGCGCCTTTTTGGTCATCTGTGCCAAGGTAGGTGTGGATGCCGGGCGATCCTTATTCACTTCACAGGTCACCACTGGCTTGTCGATATTGCCGTGATAACTGGCTTTCGGCCCCTGCCAGCGTACGGGCATATTGCCGTCTGAGAACAGACCTAATACGGGTTTGCTTTGGTCGGCCTGTTGGATGGCATTCATGCCATCCAGGTTATCGACCAGCTGGAAGCCCAGCGCCTGAGCCTGCTCGCGCAGGGTTTTACCTTGGTATTCACCTGCTTTGGCACTTTCACCGAAGGACTTCGCCCCGCCGCCCAACGTCACATCAGGGCGCGTTTTCAGCATCTGCTCGCTGATCGAGCCTTTGCCACCCTGCTCCAGCGCATTGGTTGGGCAAAGTTCGCTGGTCTTTTCCGGTCCATAGCATTTACGTGAGGTGACATGCGCCATTAATGCGGCAGGTGTCGCATCTTGCAGTTCTGCCGTTGAGACATTACCTGTCGCTTTACCGGCAGCTTTTGCCAGTTCAAGTATCGTGACCTGGTCTTTGCCATTGACATCAACACCAATCGCGCCATTGTAAGATTTGGTGCCAGTGGCCCACGCGGTGGCGGACGCTGCTGAATCCGTCACATAGTTTGGCTTGTGGGTTTTCTTGTCCAGAGAATAGTGGGTGTACTGACCGGTCAGGGGCAGCGCATCAAGACCGGGGAAAAAGCCCCCTGCGCCCATTGCCTGATTACGTGCGGCAGTGATTTCCGAATCTCCCATGCCGTCGCCGATCAACAAGATAACGTTTTTGGCCGTGGTGTTAATCAAAGAAGCTTTTAGCGCTTCAGTCTGATCGCTACTCAAACGTCGTGCTCCACCGTGTTCGGTGATGTCACCGGTTGCGGCACGCGTATAAGTGGCATCATCTGCCACTGCTGGCGTTGCAATTAGTGAAGCCAGCAGAGAAACCGTGAAAAGAGGTATATGTTTCATTTATCAGCATCCTTATCATTAAATATAACCAAATGTTTCCGCAGACAAGTCTGCGACAATCTGGTGACACTTTTGTGGCAGGGAAGGATTAATTTGATGACAGAACATGCAGTTCGGTGAGAGATGCAGCAAGCTGCACAGAGCTTAAGCGGATAGAACAAAAGGAGAAAATAGGGCTTGACCGTTTTCAGGTAACTCCCTATAGTAGCGCCCCGTTGACCCAGTGCGGTTAGCAAAAAAATTTGGTGAGGTGTCCGAGTGGCTGAAGGAGCACGCCTGGAAAGTGTGTATACGGCAACGTATCGAGGGTTCGAACCCCTCTCTCACCGCCATAATCAGTAGGACGTTGAGCGGGAAGTTCCGCGTGTAGATTGAATCCAAAGACTACATAAAGACAACGGCACTACAAAAGCTGTACAAAGATGCACTTGTGTGCAAAGGAAAAGCCTCTGAATATCTTCAGAGGCTTTTTTTGTTTGTGTCTCATACCAGATGTTGTTCATTCCCCCCCAATTTCTATTTCTTGGATTCAATCAAAACAAATATCGGCTGCCACACATTGCGGCCGCTGCTTATAAAATAACCAATACATGTTATTGCAACAGGTTAGCAACTGATCATATGTGTCTGATGCGCTAAGCAGCACTTGAAGCAGGTAAAAAATTAGATAGAATGCTAATCATTACGTAATTGAGACACTTCCCACCCAGCACCATGACAATAAGTAACGAAAATCATAACGCGTACGAGTTTATGCGCCTCTGCATTCACACCGAAGCACTCGGAATTGATCGGAAATTCACATGGGGGCGCGTTTTGCGTCGTTATTGGACCAACCGACATATTCGTTACCAAGTAAAGTGGCGCATTGCCAGCTACTTTTACGCTAAGGGTGGAAAGCGAAACAAAAAGTTCGCTATCTGGCTGAATGACTGCATAACAGAAAAACATAATGTCGAAATTCATATGGGCGCACTGATAGGGCCGGGTCTTCGCATTGGACACCATATTGGCATAGTGATAACAAGATTTTGTCGTGCGGGCAGCAATTTTACCGTGATGCAGAACGTCACCATTGGCATCAAAGAAGACAAAGAAAGCGAGATTGTGATTGGTGATAATGTCTCGATAGGCGCACACAGCTGCATTGTTGCTAACAGGTTGCATATTGGAAGTAATGTCACAATCGGCGCGCAAACGTTTCTGAATAAAGATCTACCTGACAATGTGACCTGTTATAGCAAACGCACCTACACGCTCGTCATGCCTGCTGACGCTAAAACTTCTTAGATCATCGCGACCAGCATCATACCCACAGCTCAGCATGCTCTTATAACTCACTCACCAAACGTAAAAAGTTATCCCTGAGAGGGTCTTTAATCTGTGCATGCCAGGCAATCCCGGTTTGCCAGTGCATATGTTCCCCCACCAGATTCAGCAGCTTCACGCCTGCCGGAAGAACATGCACCACACTGGCGGGCAATAATGCCACCCCATCACCCGCAGCCACCAGCGCGAGCAATGTCTGGATATCATCTGCCACGCCAATTGTGCGTGGTTTGAGGTGCTGGCTACTGAGAAAACACTGCGCCTGCGAGGTTAATCCCTCTCCACGAGAGGGTGAAAGCTGCAGCATTTGCTGGCTTTCGATTAGCGCTGTTGCCGTTGCGCCATTATTCGCTGCGACCGCCAGCACTAACTGTTCCTCACCCAGCACACATGTTTGCAGCGGCGCGGGTACGGGCAAACGCACAAAACCGACCTGAAGTCGCCCCTCAATCAACTGCTGACATTGCAGTGCAGAGTAAGCATCCGGGGAACTCACATTGACAGGTCGCCGGGGCCTGTATCAGGTTTTC
>OBJT01000198.1_pt1 | contig 16157 bp, 15 predicted proteins | sample 1519861 | NCBI WGS metagenome assembly OBJT01 (sample SAMN02401118, study PRJEB22541) | soil metagenome, isolate JX
GTGCTTTCAGCAGGGCTTCACCCAGCGCCAGACCGGTATCTTCTACGGTGTGGTGATCGTCGATATAGAGATCGCCTTTCACATCAATGTTCATGCGGAAGCCGCCGTGTACGGCAATCTGATCCAGCATGTGATCAAAGAAGCCGACGCCAGTGTTGATCTTGCTGCCGCCTTCACGGTCCAGCCACACTTCCACTTTGATCTGTGTCTCTTTGGTATCACGTTGTACTAGCGCATGGCGGTCACGTTTGGTCAGTTGCGTTTGAATCGCATCCCAATCGATCCCTTCCTTACCATAGCGCAGACCCTGAATGCCCATATTCTCGGCCAGCTGAATATCGGTGAGGCGGTCGCCGATAACATAGCTGTTCGCGGTGTCCAGTGCGCCTTGTGCCAGCCAGGCTTCCACCATTTTGGTTTTCGGCTTGCGGCAATCACAGTGGTCATCGGGCATATGTGGACAGATCAGGATGTCGCTAAAGTTCACGCCCTGTGAACTCAAAATCTGCATCATCAGGTTATGTGGGCCATCAAAATCAGCCTGCGGGAAGCTGTCGGTGCCTAAGCCATCCTGATTGGTGATCATCACCAGCTGATAACCGGCATTTTGCAGGGCCAGCAGCGCAGGAATGGCATTCTTTTCAAACGCCAGCTTCTCCATGCGGTCCACCTGAAAATCGCTTGGTGGCTCAGAGATGATGGTACCGTCGCGGTCGATAAAAAGGGTCTTCTGGCTCATGCTTACTCCACTGATAAGGCTTGCAGTGCGGCGATCAGGCGCTCGCACTCTTTACGGGTGCCGATGGAGATGCGCAGGCATCCCGCAAGGCCGGGGTTTTTATTTTGGTCGCGCAGAATAATGCCTTGATCCCACAGCGTTTTAAATACTTTTGGCGAATCCGTTAAGCGCGCCAGAATGTAGTTGGTTTCGCTTGGGAATACTTGCTGCACCACGCTCAGCTGTGGCAGCTGTTCAAACAGCCAGGCGCGATTGGCGTTGAGCTCAGCGACGTGCTGACGCATCAGGGCAATGCCTTCTTCGCTTAGGGCTTGTCCTGCTACATCGGCAACCGGGGTGGCCAGCGGGTAAGGGGCGATCACTTTCATCAGCAGGTCAATCACGGGCTTGTTTGCCAGCGTGAAACCACAGCGTAAGCCTGCAAGAGCAAAAGCTTTCGACAAGGTACGCAGAATCACCAGATGCGGGTAATCTTTCAGCCAGCCGGCCAGCGTCGCTTCCGGACAAAACTCGATATAGGCTTCATCAGCCACCAACAGCGCTTTACCGGCAGTCATCTCCAGCAGCTTGCGGATATCGTCGGGATTGATCAGGTTGCCGGTTGGATTATTCGGGCTGCACATATACACCACTTTCACGCCGTCTAACTGTTCAGCGATAGCGGGTAAATTCAGCTGCCAGTCATCGAGCGCTGCCACGGTACGGTACTCAATACCGATGGTTTCCGCGCTCACGCTGTACATACCGTAAGTTGGCGGGCAGAACAGAATCGCATCTTTACCCGGCTCGCAGAAGGCACGCATCAACAGCTCAATGCCTTCATCGGCCCCACGACAAGTCAGTACTTGTTCTGGTAATAAACCGGCATAGGCTGCATAGCGCTCAATCACAAGTTTAGGCTGGCATTCTGGATAGCGGTTCAACGTCTGCTGTGACAGCTCAAACGGCACCGGCAGCGGGAATTCGTTGGCGTTCAGCCACACATCACCATTACCCCCCAAACGACGCGCAGATAGATACGGCGTCAACGCGCGCACATTGGCGCGGGCTAAATCTTCAATGCTCATGCTTGCTCCTTCAGCGCGGCAACTCGCAATGTAACGGCGTTTTTGTGGGCTTCTAACTGCTCAGCGGCAGCTAAGGTTTCAATGGTGGCGGCCAGATTGAGGAAACCTTGCGGCGTCAGCTCTTGCACCGTCATGCGCTTCTGAAAATCGGCCAGACCAAGGCTGGAACAGGTTGCGGTATAGCCATACGTCGGCAACACATGGTTGGTCCCAGAGGCATAATCTCCCGCCGATTCCGGTGACCAATCGCCAAGGAACACCGAACCGGCGCTGGTGATCGCATCCACCAGATCGCGCGGCTGGCGCGTCTGAATGATCAGGTGCTCCGGGCCATATAGGTTGGAGATTTCCACGCACTGTGCCAGATCGCGTAACACGATCAGACGGCTGCTCTCCAGTGCCTGACGCGCAGTGGCCGCACGTGGCAGCTGTGCTAACTGCTCTTCCACGGCCAGCGCCACGCCTTCGGCCAGTTTCAGCGAAGGCGTCAGCAGGATAACCTGTGAATCCGGGCCGTGTTCCGCTTGTGATAACAGGTCTGAGGCGACAAACGCTGGCGTGGCACCTTCATCAGCAATCACCAACACTTCAGATGGGCCAGCAGGCATATCAATCGCGGCACCATCTAAACGCTGGCTGACCTGACGTTTCGCTTCGGTCACGTAGGCATTGCCAGGTCCAAAGATCTTGTCCACTTTGGGCACCGTTTCCGTCCCAAAAGCCAGCGAAGCAATCGCTTGCGCACCGCCTACCTGAAACACTTCTTTTACGCCGCACAGCTGTGCCGCATACAGAATCTCATCGGCAATCGGTGGAGGTGAACAGAGCACCACGCGACCACAACCGGCGATGCGTGCCGGCGTTGCCAGCATCAACACCGTAGAGAACAGCGGGGCAGAGCCGCCTGGAATGTAGAGCCCAACAGATTTCACCGGACGGGTGATCTGCTGGCAGCGCACGCCAGGTTGGGTCTCGATATCCACGGCAGGCAAAATCTGCGCATTGTGGAACGTCTCAATGTTGCCTACCGCCACCGCCATCGCCTGCTTGAGTGAGTCACTCAGACGGTCGCTGGCTGCTTGCATCTCTTCTGGCGTCACGCGCAGGTTTTCCACCTGCGCTTTATCGAAGCGCGCACTGAATTCGCGCAACGCCCCATCACCTTGTTCTTTCACTTTGGCCAGCACATCGCGCACGATTTCGCTGATGCTCGCTGAAGCGGAAATCGCCGGGCGCATCAGCAGCGCTTGCTGCTGCTGTTCATCACACTGTTGCCAGTCAATCGGGGTCATGATTGTGCTCATGCTGTTACTCCAACATTTTTTCGATTGGCAGTACGAGGATTGAGCTGGCGCCCAGCGCTTTGAGTTTTTCCATGGTTTCCCAGAACAGCGTTTCACTGCTCACCATGTGCATGGCTACGCGGCTGACGTCACCTGCCAGCGGCAGTACGGTTGGGCGCTCAGCGCCTGGCAGCAGGGCAATCACTTCTTCCAGACGCTCGCTTGGTGCGTGCAGCATGATGTACTTAGATTCACGCGCTTTAATCACGCCCTGAATACGCATCATCATTTTATCGACCAGCTCTTGCTTGGCCGCCGACAGTTCGCCGTCACGCTGAATCAGAACTGCTTTAGAGCGATAGATCACTTCAACTTCGCGCAGGCCGTTGGCTTCCAGGGTGGCACCGGTCGATACCAGGTCACAAATCGCATCGGCCAGACCCGCACGTGGCGCGACTTCAACAGAGCCGTTTAACAGACAGGATTTGAACGCCACACCTTGCTTATCGAGATATTTCTTCAGCAGATGTGGATAAGAAGTGGCGATACGTGAGTTCTGCAGGCATTGCGGCCCGGTGTACTCTTCATCAACCGACATCGCCAGTGACAGGCGGCAACCGCCGAAATCGAGGCGACGCAGCGTGAAGTAGCGCGGGTCTTCGCCCTGTGCGCGACGGTCCAGCAGTTCTTCTTCCAGTACGTTCTCACCCACGATGCCCAGGTCAACCACGCCATCCATCACCAGGCCCGGAATATCGTCATCACGCACACGCAGGATATCGATAGGCATGTTCTCCGCAAACGCTATCAGACGCTGCTGCTGAAGGTTAATTTTAATACCGCAGCGTGCCAGCAATTCGCGTGATTCATCGCTTAAACGGCCAGATTTCTGCATAGCTATGCGTAAACGGGTGTTATCTAACATGGTTCCTGTCCTCTTATTCAATCCTGTCTGAACTCAGTTGGGTTGCGTTCGCCCATAAAAAAACCCCCGGAAGATGATCTTCCGGGGGCTCTCTTTGCGTTCGCACCACTGGAAGATCTTAATCGTCTCCCAGCACACATCGCCTGAAAGACTAGTCAGGATGATGGTGATGATGGTGGTTGAACTGAACGCGTGTCATAGTAAATTCCGTTGCTGAATGAGTATTCATTTGCGTGCTGATTAACCTAACGAAGATGGCGGCAGTTGGCAACCCTTTTTTAACGTCAGTTCTCGGAACCTTCCGCAACAGTTTGCGCTGGTTTGCCACACCCTGTGAGTCTAAGATGAAGTGTCTTAGCGCCGTAAAGCAGGAGTCAGTATGAAAAAAGTCGCGATTGTAGGTCTGGGATGGCTGGGTATGCCGCTGGCGATGGCGTTAACGGCACGCGGCTGGCAGGTGACTGGCAGCAAAACCTCCCCAGATGGTGTGGATGCCGCACGTCGCTGCGGTATTGAGGCATTCCAACTGGTGCTAACACCTGAGATTGAATGTGAAGCCGATGAGTTGGCCACGCTGATGGCGGTGGACGCGCTGGTAGTAACGTTACCTGCCAGCCGCACGGTCCAGGGCGGTCAAGATTACATGCAGGCAGTGCAGAACGTAGTAGACACGGCATTAGCGCATAAAGTGCCGCGCATCATTTTTACCAGCTCGTCGTCGGTGTACGGCACCGGTTCGGGCGTCATGAAAGAGAGCAGTGTGCTGCAACCCGAGAGCGTGGCCGGGAAGACGCTGGTGGAGCTGGAAAACTGGTTGCACGACCTGCCCGGTACCAGCGTGGATATCGTGCGTCTGGCAGGATTAGTCGGCCCGAATCGCCATCCGGGTCGTTTCCTGGCAGGGAAAACGGGGTTGGACAATGGCGGACATGCTGTCAACTTGGTGCATCTCGATGATGTGGTCGAGGCCATTGTGTTGCTGCTGCAATCCCCTAAAGGTGGGCGAGTCTATAACTTGTGTGCGTCGAAACATCCGTCGCGCGATGATTTTTATCCGTTTGTTTCGAAGCAGCTGGGGCTGGTGGCGCCGACGTTTGCTGCTGAGCCGGAGCGGTCTGCCGGGAAAGTGGTCGATGGTTCGAAGATCTGCAATGAGTTGGGATTTGAGTACAGCTACGATGACCCGATGAAGATGCCATTGGAATAGGTTAATCGTCTGGAAGTTAATGATACCTTACAGGTTTTCTTATGTTTTCCTGTAAGGTAAATTTAAAGTCATGATTTTATTTATTTTTCTTTGAGGTTATATATCTTGGTCGGTTTTTACTTTCAATATATATTCTCCCAATATATTCACCTAAGACACCAATTCCTATTAACTGCACCCCACCTAAAAATAGCATTGACACTATTATGGAGGGGTAACCTTTAACTGGGTTGCCCCAAAATATGGTGTCAATTAGCATCCATGCACCATAGGCAAATGACACCGCAGCAACAATCAACCCTAGGTAAGTCCATATTCTAAGAGGGAATGTAGAAAATGATGTTATTCCTTCCAGCGCTAAATTCCACAACTTCCAACCATTGAATTTTGTTGTACCCGCAACACGGTCTGCGCGTTTATATTCTACAACATCCGTTTTACCACCAACCCAACTCAAAACACCCTTCATAAAAAGATTGCGCTCTTGCAGCAATTTAATGTTCTCTACCACTTCACGTGACATTAAACGAAAATCACCGACATTCTCTTCAATCTTAGGTGAGCTGATCTTGTTATGTAATTTGTAGAACCACTCAGCTGTTTTGCGTTTCAGATGAGAGTCTGTACTGCGGTCAATGCGCTTCGCCAGCACGATGTCCGCACCTTGTTGCCATTTTTCGAGCATCTCAGGGATGACCTCAATAGGGTCTTGCAAATCAACATCAATAGGAATGACGGCATCACCGGTTGCCGCTTCAAGCCCCGCGAAAAGTGCCGGTTCTTTACCGAAGTTTCGTGTAAATGAAATATTTTTGACCAATTCATCATCGGCCTCGATTTTATTCAGAATGGCTTCAGTCCCATCGGTGCTGCCGTCGTTGATAAAAACCAACTCCACCTGATGAGTTTGGAACAACGCAAACTCACGCACGGCTTGATAAAAGAGGGGAATAGCCTCCTCTTCATTCAGCACAGGTACGATCAAAGAAAATTTCATTAACTCTTCCTAAATACGAAAAACTTCGAATAGGCAAAGCCGCAAAAAAGACTAAGTGCAGAGAAGAAAATCAGTGTTACTATCGGGCTGATATGAAGCCGGTCTGCTGTCCATCCAACTAAAAGTGCCATCGCGCCCATAAAAAAGATATAGAGGAAATATCGGGCAGTGGTCGCTTCGGCGTTAAAGGTCCACTTGGCGTTCGCGAAGAAAGAGAACGTAACAGCAACGCAAAAGGCCACAAGGTTAGATGTGGATTGATTCGCGCCACTCGCTAAGAGTGCGCCAAATACGGCCCAATGGATGAGCGTGTTAATCACCCCGACAGATGTATACCTTGCAAACAACCGCAGCATTGCATAACCCTAAAAATTAAAGTGCCTGATCCTCGCATTCCCTTAGCGTTATAGCAAGTTTTGGTAAAGGAAGGTTAGTGAAACGTAAAGCGGGCAGGTTATGCCAGCAAGGGATTTTGAGGTGGACATGAGTAATGAAGATTGCTGCTGTTTGTTCAAAATTCACACCCGTGTTAAAAGGGGAGCCGTGCTCCTCCCCTTGCATCAAACCCCCAACCGATCCCGCAACGCATACCACACCGCACCCATCGCCGTCAGCGGCACTTTAAACCTTCGGCCACCCGGAAACGGCAAGTGCGGCAGCTTGGCAAAGGCATCAAAGCGCTCTGCCTGCCCGCGCAACACCTCAGCGATCAACTTCCCAGACAGGTGCGTGCAGGTGACACCGTGTCCGCTATCTCCTTGCATAAAAAAGGCATTTTTCTCGATCTGACCAAATTGCGGCATACGAGATAGCGTGAGCAAGAAGTTGCCGCTCCAGCGATGGCTAATCTTCACATCCTTCAACTGAGGGAAAGTGCGCAACAGCTTGGGCCTAATCAATGCTTCAATATCATCCGGTTCGCGCGCGCCATACACTACGCCGCCACCGTACAGCAGGCGGTTATCGGCGGTCAGACGGAAGTAATCCAGCAGGTAATTACAATCCTCAACACAGTGATTGTTCGGAAGTAGTCCTAACGCCTGGTCACGACTCAAGGGTTCTGTAGTGATAATTTGTGAACCGCACGGCATGCTTTTGCGGCTGAGGCGTGGCTCAAGTTGCGCGGGCAAGTAAGCATTACCGGCAAAAATCACAAAGGTGGCACTGACTTCACCTTTGGCGGTTTTCACGCGATGGGGTGCGCCGTACTTTACGTCGAGCGCGGCTGACTGCTCATAAATACGTCCGCCGTGACGACGAATGGCTTCGGCCTCACCTAAGGCTAAATTCAACGGATGCAGATGCCCACCGCGTTTATCCAGTAGACCGCCGACATAACGGTCAGTGGCGACTTCGCGTCGGATACCGCGTTCATCCAGTAACTCTAAATCATGGTTGCCATAGCGTGCCCAGTTCGCTCTCTGGCTGCGCAGGTGACCCATTTGACGCGAGTTAAGTGCCGCAAAAATCCCACCGGGGCGGTAATCGCAGGCGATGGCGTAACGATCGATACGATCGCGAATAATATCAGCACCTTCGAACATCATGTTGCCGAGCATTTTGGCCACGTCTTTGCCGTAACGTTGTTCAATCACATCCACATCGCGGCTGTAAGAATTGACGACCTGGCCGCCGTTACGTCCGCTGGCACCAAAGCCGACCTTTGCCGCCTCCAGCACCACCACGTCGTAACCGGCCTCTGTCAAAAACAATGCGGAAGAGAGCCCGGTGAACCCCCCACCGATAATACAAACGTCGCATTGAATCGACTCCTGCAGTTCCGGCCAGGGTTCATGCGCATTCGCTGATGCCGCGTAATAACTTCCCACATGTTGCATTAGACCCTCCTTTCATCGCGTGACTTCAGAAATTCGCCGGCGTATGCGCACTGATAATGCGACACGGCTGATCGGACGTATTGGTAAAACTGTGGGGTAAACCGGTATCGATCACATAGCTTTCGCCGCAATAAAGGTGATAGCTCTGACCGTTCACCACCAAGGTGATTTCCCCCTCCAGTACGGTGCCAGTCTCCTCGCCGGGATGGCGCAACTTCTCACCCGTGCTGGAGCCGGGCTCATAGCGCTCCAGCAACATAGCCAAGGCGCGTTTTTCTGCGCCATTATCGACTAACTGCAGCGAGACGCCGAGGCTGCCAATCTCGACACACTCTTCCGGCCGCACAATCACTCGTGGGGACCGGTTTACTTTCGGTTCCGAGAAGAATTCGGATAGCGACAAGCCATACACTTTCAGTAGTTTCTGCAGGGTACTGAGCGCCGGGCTGACTTTGTCCTGCTCAATGGTACTGATGGCGCTGTGCGTTAATCCTGATAACTCAGCGACGCGACGCTGAGACAATCCCATCTCCTGCCGAATTTGCGATAACCGCCGTCCGGGCGCCAGAGTGGCATCATTCATGACCGTTTTTCCTTGTGATAACAGACAGCAGCGTTAATAAAAGCCTCGAACAGGCGTTGCGAGACCGGATCGCGATCAGAGTGCCATTCCGGGTGCCACTGCACCGCCAGGGCAAACGGGTGTTGGCGCAAACTGACCGCTTCAATCAGACCATCTGGCGCACGTGCTTCTACACGCAGTTGTGGACCGGGCTCACGAATGCCTTGTCCATGCAACGAGTTCACCGCAAAGGCGTCAGCGCTGCCCAGCACCTGGCTCAGCAATCCCTCTGTTTCGGGTTGAACGTCATGCACTGCGGCATATTGCCTTTCCAGTGAGAGCGAATCATCTTCACGGTGTTCCTGAAACAGATGCGTCATGTGCAACTGGCGATATAAGGCACCACCATTCGCCACCACTAACTCTTGTAGCCCGCGACAGATGCCAAAGATTGGCATCTTTTTGCCAATCGCGTGGGTGATTAAACCAAAAGCAAGGCGATCGCGTGCTGGATCGGCATGTTCTTCTTTACCCTCTTCGCCGTAATGCCAGGGTTCGATATTGCTGGGGCTACCGGTCAGTAAAATGCCGTCCAGCAGCGTCATACTGTTTTCTAATAGATGAGGGGCAAGCATCAGTTGATGCGGCAAAGGCAAGGGCACGCCACCAGAAAGGACGATGGCATCAAGATACTTATTGTGAACCGTTTGTCCGAGATGGCTGCCGATGTGGTTTTGGCACATCACTACGCCAATCAAGGGTTTGTCAAAAATAATGCCCATAACGTCTCCACGTTGCTGTTCAATATTTTCACCGTTTTTGCGCGTCCGGCCTAAAAAGTGTGCAATATATTGTCAATCTAGCAACCGTCTGTTCGTTCTTCCAACAGATTTGTTACATTTGCACACTTTTTGCGTTAGAGCTATGTTAGAAGAGTGGCTGTTATTTTGAGCATTGCGCGAACCAATACTAAACGGTAAAGGGCGGGTGGGAACATGACGAACCTCGTAGAAGTAGAAGACTTCACGCGGCACAGTGAAGAGAAGCGAACAAGCGCGTTCCAGCTGGAGGTAAAAACCTGGCTGGAACGCCATCCTGAAACGCAGTATGTCGATATTCTTCTGAATGATTTAAATGGGGTATTTCGCGGTAAGCGCATTCCCGTCTCTGCATTGGCAAAACTGGAAAAAGGGTGTTATTTCCCGGCCTCGGTTTTCGCCATGGATATCCTCGGTAATACCGTCGAAGAAGCCGGACTCGGACAGTCCCTGGGCGAACCCGACAATCTCTGTATGCCGATTCCCGGCACCTTAATTCCCTCAGCCGCCGATCCTGAACGCATTGCGCAGTTACTGCTCACCATGTGTAACCAAGATGGCACTCCCTTTGACGTTGAACCCCGCAATGTCCTTAATCGCTTGTGGCAGCAGCTGCGCAATCGAGGGCTATTCCCGGTGGTAGCGGTAGAGCTGGAGTTCTATCTGGTCGATAAAAAGCGCGATGCGGAAGGGTATATCCAGCCGCCGTGTGCGCCAGGCAGTGACGAGCGCAACATGCAAAGTCAGGTTTATTCGGTGGATAATCTCGACCACTTTGCTGATGTTCTGCGTGATATCGACGATCTTGCTCGACGGCAGGGCATCCCAGCCGACGGCGCACTGGCGGAAGCTTCGCCAGGCCAGTTTGAAATCAACCTGCATCATACTCGCGACGTATTAAAAGCCTGCGACCACGGCATATTACTGAAGCGCTTGGTGCGTCAGGTGGCTGAAAATCATGGCATGACCGCGACCTTCATGGCGAAACCTTATGAAGAATATGCGGGCAGCGGCATGCATGTGCACGTCAGCATGTTGGACGCCGCCGATCACAACGCTTTCTCTCTGGACGATGGCAGCGACTCACCGCTGCTCAAACGGGCGCTGGCGGGGATGATTGACTTGATGCCGGCATCCATGGCGCTGTTAGCCCCGAACGTCAACGCCTATCGCCGCTTCCTGCCGGAAGCCTATGTGCCGCTGCAAGCCTCTTGGGGGCACAACAATCGTACGGTGGCATTGCGTATCCCTTGCGGCGATATCGATAACCATCGTGTTGAGTATCGGGTAGCGGGTGCAGATGCAAATCCTTACCTGGTGGTGTCAACAATTCTTGCCGGAATCTTGCACGGACTGGATAATCAGCTACCCTTACCGCACCCGGTGCAGGGCAACGGTCATGAGGCTGAAGGGCTGCCTTTGCCGGTGCGACAGAGTGATGCGCTTTATGAGTTTGAAAACAGCTATCCTCTGCAAAAACTGCTGGGTGAACACTTCAGCGGGGTGTGGCATAGCTGCAAACAGAACGAGTTGATGCAGTTCGAGCGGCTTATCACCGCCACTGAAATTGACTGGATGTTGAAGAACGCCTGACCCACAGAAGAATTTCGCTAACGTCTTGTGCCGATGGCATAAGTTGGGGCAGAATACGTCCCCTGCAAAATTCGAAACATAACCGACGCTTATACCGTCGGTTATTTTTTTGCAGAAAGCAGTACACACACACATTACCGAGGCCGGACACGCATCCGGATAGATAGATACTGACAACACGCTTGGGCGTGAGATTTGAGGAAAACAAAGATGGGGCTGTTTACAATTGCACCAGCGCAAGCTGGTTCTCGCTTTCGTGATGATTACGGCGCGGCGACAATCGCAAACACTAATATCACTTCTCACTGCAGCACGTTGCGCAGTATCTCGCAGATCACCTCTGTTGGGGGCCTGAACGATGTCGCTTAACACCTCTGCACCACAGCGTGCACACCTGAAAAAATCCCTGACCTTGATCCCAGTGGTCATGATGGGCTTGGCGTATATGCAGCCAATGACCCTGTTCGATACTTTCGGTATCGTCTCTGGATTGACCGACGGCCACGTCGCCACCGCTTATGCTTTCGCGCTGATCGCGATACTGTTTACTGCCGTGAGCTACGGCAAGCTGGTACGCCGCTTCCCATCTGCGGGCTCCGCTTACACCTATGCTCAGAAGGCTATCAGTCCGCACGTCGGCTTTATGGTGGGCTGGTCATCACTGCTGGACTATTTGTTCATGCCGATGATCAACATCCTGCTGGCGAAAAGCTACTTTGAGACGCTGGTGCCGGGCATTCCATCGTGGATTTTCGTGGTGTTGCTGGTGGCCTTTATGACCATCTCTAACCTCCGTGGTATCAAAACCGTTGCCAACTTCAACAGCGTGATCGTCGTGCTGCAAGTGGTAGTGATGGTGGTGATTACCGGTATGGTGGTTTACGGTGTGGCGCACGGTGTTGGCGCAGGAACCTTGACCAGCAGCAAGCCTTTCTGGTCTGAGAATGCCCATGTGGTGCCGATGATTACCGGTGCGACGATTCTGTGCTTCTCGTTCCTCGGCTTTGATGGCATCAGTTCGCTGTCAGAAGAGACCAAAGATGCAGAACGCACTATCCCGCGCGCGATTTTCCTGACCGCGCTGATTGGTGGTGTGATCTTTATCGGTGTGTCTTACTTCCTGCAGCTGTACTTCCCGGACATCTCGCGTTTCCAGAATCCGGACTCTTCACAGCCTGAAATCATGCTGTTCGTTGCAGGTAAAGCCCTGCAGATCGGCATCCTGATTTTCTCTGTGGTGACGGTACTGGCTTCCGGTATGGCAGCACACGCGGGCGTTTCCCGTCTGATGTATGTGATGGGCCGTGATGGCGTATTCCCGCAGCGTTTCTTTGGCTTCGTGCATCCGAAATACCGCACGCCGTCACTGAACGTGCTGTTGGTAGGTGGCGTGGCGCTGCTGGCGATTAACTTCGACCTGGTGACCGCCACTGCGCTAATTAACTTCGGTGCGCTGGTGGCATTCACCTTCGTGAACCTGTCAGTGATTGCGCAGTTCTGGATCCGCGAGAAGCGTAACAAGACGCTGAAAGATCACCTCAACTATCTGGTGTTGCCAGTGTTGGGTGCGCTGACAGTGGGCGCTCTGTGGATCAACCTGGAAGAGACCTCAATGGTGCTCGGCTTAGTGTGGGCAGCGGTCGGTATTATTTACCTGGCGTTTGTGACGCGCACTTTCCGTAATCCAGTGCCGCAATTCAGCGAAGAAGTGTAATTTTAGGTGCGCTCCAATGCGCACACTAACGAAATTTCGCACTGAAAATGTAGGGTCGCCATTTATGGCGACCTTTCTTTAAGCCGCAACAAACTCAACCCGCCAGCACCAGCTCCCAGCTTCCCGCACTCAACGTCTCGCGCCCCGATTTGCTCAATTCGGTATCCGTAATCAAGGTATCAAACCGCTCCAGCGGTAAGGCTAAATGCGTGGCGATCTTGTTGTACTTCGAACTGTCGCTCAGCAGCACGCGCTTGCTGCTCACATCACTGGCCGCTAACTTCACCGGCACTTTATCTTCATCCGGGGTATACAAACCGCGTGGACCCCAACATGAGGCTGAAATGAAGGCAATATCAATCGCCAGCATGCGCAAACTGCGCGCCGCGGCTTCGCCGACACTGGATCGATTCTCACGGCATACGGTACCGCCTGTGTGAATCAGTTTGCAGCCGCTGCTCTCCATCAATAATCGCGCAATCATAAAATCATTGGTCACAACCAACAAATCATCACGTTCCAACAGTTCACGAGCGAGTGCCAGCGTGGTGGTACCAGCATCCAGGTAGATACAGCTGTTACGCGGGATGTGCCGCGCAGCAAATTGCCCAATTGCCATTTTTTCACTGCTGTACATGCTGGTTTTCGCCAGATGTGACGGTTCAGCGGCCAAGCGATCGGCCGATCGCACCCCGCCGGAGACGGAAAGCACGGCACCTTGCTCCTCCAGTTTTTGCACATCACGACGAATCGTCATGTGCGATACCCCCAAACGCTCAGTAAGCTCGGCAATGCTCACTACGCCACGTTCGGCGACCAGCGCTAATATCTGTTGATGACGTTCTACCGGAATCACAGTGCTCTCCCTGAATTATCATTTTTTCACATTGTAGAGCATCGATTCACAGCCTGCAGCACAATTTATCCTAACGAAATGTAAGCAGATTCCCTGTGTTTATGGGCTTTGCGCGCACAAATACCGCTTGTGAATCGATGTGATATCCCGAGTGGGTAAGTTAATTTTTGTGATTTACCGCACGTTTCTCCGCCAGTAACTGCGGCAGAATTAACACCAATGAACAAATTATCACTTAATTTAACAACGGAGGTGTGCTGTGTCAGCAACCGTGAATAACGTCGGCGTGATTGGTTTAGGTTCCATGGGCATGGGCGCAGCACAGTCCTGTATCCGCGCAGGTTTGAACACCTGGGGCGTTGATTTAAACCCACAGGCGCTGGAAACCCTGCGTCAGGCCGGTGCGCGCGATGCGCAAACTTCTGCGGCCAGTTTTGCTCAAGAGTTAGATGCTGTCTTGCTGCTGGTGGTGAATGCCGCGCAGGTCAAAGCGATCCTGTTCGGTGAGAGTGGTCTGGCTGCGCAGCTCAAGCCGGGGACCGTTGTAATGGTCTCTTCTACCATTTCTTCACAAGATGCGCAGGCGATTGAACAGCAGTTGGCGCAGCATCAGTTAGTTATGCTGGATGCGCCAGTCTCTGGCGGTGCAGCTAAGGCCGCCGTCGGCGAAATGACCGTGATGGCCTCCGGTAGCGATGAAGCTTTTGCGCGATTACAGCCGGTACTGGATGCGGTGGCGGCAAAAGTCTACCGCGTTGGCAGTGAAATTGGTTTGGGTTCAACGGTAAAAATCATCCATCAGCTGTTGGCGGGTGTGCACATTGCCGTGGGTGCAGAAGCGATGGCGCTGGCCGCCCGTGCCGGTATCCCGCTCGACACCATGTACGACGTGGTAACCAACGCCGCGGGTAACTCGTGGATGTTTGAGAACCGCATGCGCCATGTGGTGGAGGGTGACTACTCACCGAAATCCGCAGTAGACATCTTCGTGAAAGACCTCAACCTGGTGGCTGACACCGCGAAATCCCTGCACTTCCCGCTTCCTTTGGCTTCCACTGCACTCAACATGTTTACCGAAGCGAGTAATGCTGGTTACGGCCGCGAAGACGACAGCGCAGTCATCAAGATTTTCAGCGGCATCACGCTGCCCGAGTCAAAGGAGAAGTAACCATGCGTTTAGGCGTGATTGCTGACGACTTCACCGGTGCAACGGATATCGCCAGCTTCTTGGTGCAGAACGGTCTGCCCACTATTCAGTTCAATGGCGTGCCAGCAAGCCATGATGAGCTGAGCGCGCAGGCGATTGTCATCAGCCTGAAGTCACGTTCTTGTCCTGCCCAACAGGCGATTGACCAGTCTCTGGCGGCGCTGACATGGCTGCAACAGCAGGGCTGCGATCGTTTTTACTTCAAATACTGCTCCACCTTCGACAGCACCGAACACGGCAACATCGGTCCAGTCACCGATGCCTTACTGGCCGCGCTGGGCGAAACGCAAACGGTGATCTCACCGTCGTTACCGGTTAACGGGCGTACGGTGTATCAGGGCTATCTGTTTGTCGCCGACCAGCTGCTGTCAGAATCAGGCATGCGTCATCATCCGGTGACACCGATGACCGACAGCAATCTGGTGCGTTTGATGACGCGCCAGGCGAAAGGGCAGGCGGCAGTGATCAACGCGGCACAGCTCGACAAAGGCGCGGCAGCGGTGCGTGAACAGCTGGATGTGCTGAAAGCGCAGGGCATCAACTATGTGGTGCTGGATGCGCTCAACGAACAGCATCTGCTGACGCAGGGCGAAGCGCTGAAAGAAACGGTGCTGGTGACCGGCGGTTCGGGGCTGGCGATCGGCATTGCGCGCGCTTGGGCCACCCAGCAGCAGAACAGCGATGCCGAGCAAGCGGGTCGCCCACAAGGCGAGCGAGCGGTCGTCATCTCTGGATCTTGTTCGCAGATGACCAATCGTCAGGTGCAGGCCTATCGCCAGCAAGCACCCTCACATGAAGTGCTGGTGGACCGCTGCCTCGATGATGCACAAGATTACGCGCAGGAGCTGTGCGATTGGGTTGCCGCAAATCATCAGCAAGCACTGGCGCCACTGTTGTTTGCTACTGCTGATGCCCAGCAATTACAGGCGATTCAGCAGCAGTATGGCGCAGCACGCAGCAGTGAAGCGGTTGAGCAGCTGTTCGCCGCAGTGACGCGTGAGTTGAAATCACGTGGCTGGCAGCGCTTTATCGTGGCCGGCGGTGAAACCTCTGGCGTGGTGGCACAGAGCCTTGGCGTGACGGCGTTCCATATCGGCCCGATGATCTCCCCTGGCGTGCCGTGGGTGCGCGATATCCATCAGCCACTGTCGCTGGCCTTGAAATCAGGCAACTTTGGTGACGAACAGTTCTTTGCCCGCGCACAGACGGAGTTTTCAGCATGACCGAACAACAAGCACGTGAAGAGATGGTGCAACTGGGCGCCTCCTTCTTCCAGCGCGGATACGCCACCGGTTCGGGAGGTAACCTGTCTCTGTTACTGGAAGATGGCAACCTGCTGGCGACACCCACC
>OBJT01000199.1_pt1 | contig 16005 bp, 14 predicted proteins | sample 1519861 | NCBI WGS metagenome assembly OBJT01 (sample SAMN02401118, study PRJEB22541) | soil metagenome, isolate JX
CGTGACGTACTGCTGTTCGTCGATAACATCTATCGTTATACCCTGGCCGGTACTGAAGTATCAGCACTGCTGGGTCGTATGCCATCTGCGGTAGGCTACCAGCCAACGCTGGCAGAAGAGATGGGTGTGTTGCAGGAGCGTATTACCTCCACCAAATCCGGTTCAATCACCTCTGTTCAGGCCGTTTACGTTCCTGCGGATGACTTGACTGACCCGTCACCAGCAACCACCTTTGCTCACTTGGACTCAACCGTTACGCTGAGCCGTCAGATCGCCTCTCTGGGTATCTACCCAGCCGTTGACCCGCTGGATTCAACCAGCCGTCAGCTGGATCCACTGATCGTGGGTCAGGAGCACTACGACGTTGCACGTGGCGTGCAGTCTCTGCTGCAGCGTTACCAGGAACTGAAAGACATCATCGCCATCCTTGGTATGGACGAGCTGTCTGAAGAAGACAAACTGTTGGTGGCACGTGCGCGTAAGATTCAGCGCTTCCTGTCTCAGCCGTTCTTCGTTGCTGAAGTCTTCACCGGTTCTCCAGGTAAGTACGTGACCCTGAAAGACACTATTCGTGGCTTCAAAGGCATCATGGAAGGCGAATTCGACCACCTGCCAGAGCAGGCGTTCTACATGGTCGGCGCTATCGAAGAAGCCGTAGAAAAAGCGAAGAAACTGTAATAACGGTTTCCCAGGAGGAATAGTATGGCTATGACTTATCATCTGGACGTTGTCAGCGCGGAGCAACAAATGTTCTCCGGTCTGGTTGAGCGCATCCAGGTGTCAGGTAGCGAAGGTGAGCTGGGTATCTACCCTGGCCACGCCCCGCTGCTGACAGCCATCAAGCCTGGTATGATTCGCATCGTGAAACAGCACGGCGAAGAGGAGTATATCTACCTCTCTGGCGGCGTGCTGGAAGTTCAGCCGGGCAGCACGACCGTTCTGGCCGACACCGCGATTCGCGGTGAAGACCTCGACGAAGCGCGCGCGCTGGAAGCGAAACGTAAAGCAGAAGAGCACATGAACAGCAGCCACGGTGACGTGGACTATGCTCAGGCCTCTGCAGAGCTGGCGAAAGCTATCGCGAAACTGCGTGTAATCGAGCTGACCAAGAAAGCGATGTAATCAGGCTTTATGCGTCACGAAATGCCAGCCCATTGGGTTGGCATTTTTTTTGCGCGCGATAAATCGCCCCGCTTTGGTGAGTGCGATGTTGTCGTGCTCAGCCGACCGATTTCATCGGCAAAATGCATCGTGTGATGCTCAGGCCGGAACTGGTTTTATCCCCGATCACCCTTTCATCTTTATCCGCTAATTTCGCCCCGAGAAAAATGTAGTAATCTCAGGGGTAAACCTTACACTTTCGAAAGTTAAATTGAGTCTGGATAGTTATGTCTACAAGCGCGATGAGTGTGGTGATCCTGGCCGCTGGCAAAGGCACCCGAATGTATTCCGATCTGCCGAAAGTTCTGCATACCCTGGCAGGCAAACCGATGGTTCAGCATGTGATCGATGCCGCGACCGGCCTCGGTGCTCAGCAGGTGCATCTGGTCTATGGCCACGGCGGCGATCTGCTTAAAGAGAAGCTGGCACATAACACCCTTAACTGGGTATTGCAGGCTGAACAGCTGGGAACGGGCCATGCGATGCAGCAGGCGGCACCTTTCTTTGCTGATGACGAAGATATTTTGATGCTGTACGGCGACGTACCGCTGATCTCCCAACCGACATTGCAACGCCTGCGTGATGCCAAACCTGAGGGCGGCATCGGTTTGCTGACGGTGGTGCTGGATAACCCAACCGGTTATGGGCGCATTGTGCGTGAGAACGGCACGGTGACGGGCATTGTTGAGCAAAAAGATGCCTCAGCAGAACAGCTGGAAATCCCTGAGATCAACACCGGCATTCTGATTGCTAACGGCGGGGACTTAAAACGTTGGTTAGCACAGCTGAATAACAACAATGCGCAGGGTGAATTCTATATCACCGATATCATTGCCATGGCGCATCATGAAGGCCGCGTGATCAATGCGGTGCATCCGGCCCGTATCAGCGAAACCGATGGTGTGAACAATCGTCTGCAGCTCGCCACGCTTGAGCGCGCATATCAGAGCGAGCGGGCAGAACAACTGCTGCTGGCGGGTGTCATGCTGCGCGATCCTGCTCGCTTCGACCTGCGCGGTACGTTGCAACATGGGCGTGACGTTGAGATCGATACCAACGTTATCATTGAAGGCACGGTGACATTGGGCAACCGCGTCAAAATAGGCGCTGGATGCATCATCAAAAACAGCGTGATTGGCGATGATTGCGAAATCAGCCCTTATTCAGTCATCGAAGATGCCACCTTAGCCGCTGCCTGCACCGTAGGCCCGTTCGCGCGTCTGCGCCCTGGCAGCGAGTTGGCGGAAGAGGCACACGTTGGCAATTTCGTTGAGATGAAAAAAGCCATTTTGGGCAAAGGCTCTAAGGCCGGTCATCTTTCTTATCTCGGTGACGCGGAAATTGGCGCGGGCGTGAACATTGGGGCAGGCACCATCACCTGTAACTACGATGGTGCGAATAAGTCCAAAACCATTATCGGCGATAACGTCTTTGTCGGCTCTGATACCCAGTTGGTGGCCCCGGTCACCGTCGCTGCTGGAGCGACCATCGCAGCAGGTACCACGGTAATGAAAGACGTCCTGGCTGACGATCTGGTCTATAACCGTAAAGAACAAAATCAGAAGTCTGGCTGGCAGCGTCCGGTTAAGAAAAAATAAATTTTAAGGGCTGGCAAAGATCGGCCCGTAGCAAAAAGCTACCCGAAACAATTCGAGTTTCAGGAAGGCGGCAAGTGTATGAATCCTCAGGAGCTTACTGAAGTCAGTGACTGAGGTGAATGCACGTAGCCAACGCACCTGAAATTTGAAGTGTGAAGGGTAGGTCCCCACTCTCTACAAGGCTCGGGGAAAAATCAGGTCAGATGACAACGCAATGGCCGAAAGCCATGAAGTCAGGAAACTATTATGTGTGGAATTGTTGGTGCAGTAGCGCAGCGTGACATCGCAGAAATTCTGCTGGAAGGTCTGCGTCGTCTTGAGTATCGCGGTTATGACTCTGCCGGTCTGGCAGTGGTTGACGCGCAGGGCCATATGACGCGCCTGCGTCGTCTGGGAAAAGTGGCAAATCTGGCAGAAGCGGCAGAGCAGCAGCCGCTGGTGGGCGGAACGGGTATTGCTCATACGCGTTGGGCCACTCATGGTGAGCCGTCAGAAGCCAATGCGCATCCGCATGTCTCTGAGCACATCATCATTGTGCATAACGGCATCATTGAGAACCATGAGCCACTGCGCGCGCAGATGATTGAGCGCGGCTATACCTTTGCTTCAGAAACCGACACCGAAGTGGTGGCACACCTGGTGCACTGGGAGCAGAAGCAGGGGGGCACGCTGCGCGAAGTGGTGCTGCGCGTGATCCCGCAACTGCGCGGTGCTTATGGCATGGTGATCATGGACAGTCGCGATCCGTCTGTGCTGGTGGCTGCCCGTTCTGGTAGCCCATTGGTGATTGGCCGTGGCGTGGGTGAAAACTTTATCGCTTCTGACCAACTGGCACTGCTGCCGGTGACCCGCCGATTTATGTACCTGGAAGAGGGCGATATTGCGGAGATTACTCGCCGCGAAGTCACCATCATCGATCGTGATGGTAAGCCAGCCAAACGCGCGGAAATCGAATCCACAGCGCAGTACGATGCTGGTGATAAAGGTGCCTATCGTCACTACATGCAGAAAGAGATCTACGAGCAGCCGAACGCGATTAAAAACACCATCACCGGTCGCTTTAATCATGGGCAAATCGATCTCAGCGAGTTGGGTGCCAATGCCGAAGCGCTGCTGAGCAAAGTTGAGCATATCCAGATTATCGCCTGCGGCACCTCGTATAACTCCGGGATGGTGTCACGCTACTGGTTTGAGTCACTGGCCAACATTCCTTGTGATGTGGAAATCGCCTCTGAATTCCGCTATCGCAAATCCGCCGTGCGTAAAAACAGCTTGCTGATCACCCTGTCGCAATCGGGTGAAACCGCCGATACGCTGGCCGCGCTGCGTCTGTCAAAAGAGCTGGGTTATCTCGGTTCGCTGGCCATCTGTAACGTTGCTGGCTCTTCGCTGGTGCGTGAATCCGATCTGGCGCTGATGACCAAAGCCGGCACCGAAATTGGTGTGGCCTCCACTAAAGCCTTCACCACACAATTGGCGGTGTTGTTGATGCTGGTGGCGAAACTCGGCCGTCTGCACGGTATGAAGCCGGAAACCGAGCACGAAATTGTGCATGCGTTGCAGGCCCTACCGAGCCGAATTGAGCAGATGCTGGCGCAGGACAAAGTGATTGAAAGCCTGGCCGAAGGTTTCTCGGACAAACATCATGCGTTGTTCCTGGGTCGTGGCGATCAGTACCCGATTGCGATGGAAGGTGCGCTGAAGCTGAAAGAGATCTCCTATATCCATGCTGAAGCCTACGCCGCCGGAGAGCTGAAACACGGCCCGCTGGCGCTGATTGATGCCGATATGCCGGTTATCGTCGTCGCGCCGAACAACGAGCTGCTGGAGAAGCTGAAATCCAACATTGAAGAGGTACGCGCACGCGGCGGTCTGCTGTATGTGTTTGCCGATCAGGATGCCGGTTTCACCGATAGCGATGGCATGAAAATCATCTCCCTACCACACGTTGAAGAAGTGATTGCACCCATCTTCTACACCGTGCCGTTACAGCTGCTTTCGTATCACGTTGCGCTGATTAAAGGCACAGATGTTGACCAGCCACGTAACCTGGCAAAATCGGTTACCGTTGAATAATCAGTAAAAAGGGCGGGCCTGCAAGGGGCCCGCTTGAATTTTAATCGGTGTCATATAACTGTCACATTTCGTACATTTCACTGTCATCAAACTGTCCTATTTTCCATCCAGCAGCAATCACTGACTCCTACTAAAAAAGGCATTGAGCCTGATTTTTTTTAAATCCCCTGGAGGGAACATGACACTGATGCGTACATCCGTAGCCCGAATCCTCGCCGCCACCTTCGCAGTAAGCGCGGTATCTGCTTTTGCAGCGACCGACCTGACTGGCGCTGGCGGTACATTCCCGGCACCGGTTTATGCCAAGTGGGCAGCAGAATACCAGCAAGCCACCGGTAGCAAAGTGAACTATCAGGGTATTGGTTCTTCAGGCGGCGTTAAGCAGATCATCGCTAAAACCGTTGATTTCGGTGCGTCTGATGCGCCGATGGCTGATGCCGATTTGGAAAAAAATGGTCTGTTCCAGTTCCCTACCGTTATCGGTGGCGTGGTACTGGCCGTTAATATCCCAGGTGTAAAATCAGGTGAACTGACGCTGGACGGCAAAACCGTTGGCGACATCTACCTGGGCACCATCAAAAAGTGGAACGACCCGGCGATCACTAAACTGAACCCAGGCGTGAAACTGCCAGACACCAACATCAACGTGGTGCGCCGCGCAGATGGTTCAGGTACCTCTTTCGTGTTCACCAGCTACCTGTCTAAAGTCAACAGCGACTGGAACAGCAAAATTGGTAAAGGCAACACCGTTAACTGGCCAACTGGTCTGGGCGGTAAGGGTAACGACGGCGTTGCAGCCTTCGTACAGCGTCTGCCGGGTTCAATTGGCTACGTTGAATATGCGTACGCTAAGCAGAACAACCTGACCTACACCAAACTGGTTGATGCTGACGGTAAATCTGTTGCACCAAGCGAAGCCAGCTTTGCTAATGCTGCCAAAGGCGCAAACTGGAGCGAATCTTTCGCTCAAGACCTGACCTTCCAGAAAGGCAACGATGCATGGCCGATCACCTCAACCACTTTCATCCTGATCTACAAAGACCAGGCGAATGCTGAGAAAGGTGCTGAAGTGCTGAAGTTCTTCGACTGGGCTTACAAAGGTGGCAGCAAAACTGCAACCGCACTGGATTACGCTGCGCTGCCAGAAAGCGTAGCTAACCAGATTCGTACTGCCTGGAAAGCGAACATCAAAGACAGCGCCGGCAAAGCGATTTACAAGTAAGCGAATGACCCGGTCAGTCTCCCCTGACTGACCAACCCGATGGGCGGCATAGTATGCCGCCCTGAACTTCCTCTAAGAACCGAGAAACTTATGGCTGCCACTAAGCCGACGTTCAAAGCCCCAGGTAAACAAGGTGACATGATTTTCGGCGCGCTGGTGAAACTTTCCGCGCTGATCGTGTTGTTGTTGATGGGTGGCATTATCGTCTCCCTGATTTTCTCCTCTTGGCCAAGCATCCAGAAATTTGGTTTTTCCTTCTTATGGACTAAAACCTGGGATGCGCCAAACGAACAATTTGGTGCGCTGGTACCGATTTACGGCACCCTCGTCACCTCCATCATTGCCTTGATCATCGCTGTGCCGGTGAGCTTTGGCATTGCGCTATTCCTGACGGAACTGGCACCTAACTGGTTGCGTCGCCCGCTGGGTACCGCCATTGAGTTGCTGGCAGCGATTCCAAGTATCGTTTACGGCATGTGGGGCCTGTTTATCTTCGCCCCGCTGTTCGCTGAGTACTTCCAGACACCGGTCGGCAACATCATGTCGAACATTCCGATTGTGGGTGCCCTTTTCTCAGGCCCGGCATTCGGTATCGGTATTCTGGCCGCAGGCGTGATCCTTGCCATCATGATCATTCCGTACATTGCTTCGGTGATGCGTGATGTGTTTGAGCAGACGCCGGTGATGATGAAAGAGTCCGCCTACGGTATTGGTTGCACCACGTGGGAAGTGATCTGGCGCATTGTGTTGCCATTCACCAAAAACGGCGTGATCGGTGGTGTGATGCTGGGCCTGGGCCGAGCACTGGGTGAAACCATGGCGGTGACCTTTATCATCGGTAACACCTACCAGCTCGACAGCGCCTCGCTGTTTATGCCGGGCAACAGTATTACCTCAGCGCTGGCGAACGAGTTCGCTGAAGCTGAATCAGGTGTGCATGTGGCGGCATTGATGGAACTGGGTCTGATTCTGTTCGTGATTACCTTTATCGTACTGGCGATCTCTAAACTGATGATCCTGCGCCTGGCGAAGAGTGAAGGAGCCCGTTCATGACAGCAGCTATTGAATTGCAGGATCGTGCTGAGCTGGAAGCCTCTCGCCGCAAAATGCAGGCGTGGCGTAGCACCAAAAATAAAATCGCTCTGACTTTGTCGATGCTGACCATGGCCTTTGGCCTGTTCTGGCTGGTGTGGATTCTGTTCACCACCGTTACCAAAGGTATTGATGGTCTGAGTTGGTCACTGTTCACCGAATCTACCCCGCCGCCTAACACCGCGGGTGGGGGTTTAGCCAACGCCCTGGCGGGCAGTGGATTACTGATTCTGTGGTCAACAGTGATTGGTACACCGCTGGGTATCATGGCGGGTATCTATCTTGCCGAGTATGGTCGTAAGCACTGGCTGGCAGAAGTGATTCGTTTCATCAACGACATCCTGCTTTCTGCCCCCTCCATTGTGGTCGGTTTGTTTGTCTACACCATTGTGGTTGCGCAGATGCAGCACTTCTCTGGTTGGGCGGGCGTGGTTGCCTTGGCGCTGTTGCAGATTCCCATCGTGATCCGTACTTCTGAAAACATGCTGCGTCTGGTGCCAGACAGCATGCGTGAAGCGGCATATGCGCTGGGTACGCCGAAGTGGAAGATGATTTCGGCCATTACGCTGAAAGCCTCAGTATCCGGCATCATTACTGGTGTCCTGCTGGCCGTGGCACGTATCGCGGGCGAAACCGCACCGCTGCTGTTTACTGCGCTGTCGAACCAGTTCTGGAGTACCGACATGATGCAGCCAATCGCGAACTTGCCGGTGACGATTTTCAAATTCGCCATGAGCCCATTTGCCGAGTGGCAAAGCCTGGCATGGGCGGGTGTGTTGATCATTACCCTGTGCGTGCTGCTGCTGAACATTGTCGCGCGAGTGGTTTTCGCCAAGGGCAAACATTAATTTCCCGGCGCGGCTTCGGCGGCGCTGCACATGAGAGATGAGCAATGAGTATGGCAACGACTTCTGCCGGTAAAATTCAGGTTCGCAATCTGAACTTCTATTACGGAAAGTTTCACGCTCTGAAGAACATTAACCTGGATATCGCGAAGAACCAGGTCACCGCCTTCATCGGACCATCAGGCTGTGGTAAATCCACCCTGCTGCGCACCTTCAACAAAATGTACTCGCTCTATCCAGAGCAGCGTGCTGAAGGTGACATTCTGTTGGATGGCGACAATATTCTGGCTTCCCATCAGGATATCGCTCTGCTGCGCGCACGCGTCGGCATGGTGTTCCAGAAGCCTACGCCATTCCCGATGTCGATTTATGACAACATTGCCTTTGGCGTACGTCTGTTTGAAAAGCTGTCACGTGCCGATATGGATGAGCGTGTGCAGTGGGCGCTGACCAAAGCGGCGCTATGGAATGAAACCAAAGACAAGCTGCATCAGAGCGGTTACAGTCTCTCCGGCGGTCAGCAGCAGCGTCTGTGCATCGCACGCGGCATCGCGATTCGCCCGGAAGTGCTGCTGCTGGATGAGCCATGCTCAGCACTCGATCCGATCTCTACCGGTCGTATCGAAGAGCTGATCACCGAGCTGAAGCAGGATTACACCGTGGTGATCGTGACGCACAACATGCAGCAGGCCGCGCGTTGTTCTGACCATACCGCTTTCATGTATCTGGGCGAGCTGATCGAATTCAGCGATACCGATACACTGTTTACCAAGCCCGCGCAGAAGCAGACCGAAGATTACATCACCGGTCGTTACGGCTGATTCAGGAGACGCACATGGACAATTTGAATCTGAATAAACACATCTCCGGTCAGTTCAACGCGGAGCTGGAACACATTCGCACTCAGGTGATGATCATGGGTGGCATGGTGGAGCAGCAGCTCACCGATGCTATTACCGCGATGCATAACCAGGACGGCGAGCTGGCACGTCGCGTGATCGACGGTGACCAGAAGGTCAACATGATGGAAGTGGAGATTGATGAAGCCTGCGTGCGCATCATCGCCAAACGCCAGCCTACTGCCAGCGACCTGCGTCTGGTGATGGCAATCATCAAGACCATTTCTGAGCTGGAACGTATCGGTGACGTTGCTGAGAAAATCAGCCGCACGGCGCTGGAGAAATTCAGCCAGCAGCACCTGCCGCTGTTGGTCAGCCTTGAGTCACTGGGCCATCATACCGTGCAGATGCTGCACGACGTGCTGGATGCCTTCGCGCGCATGGACCTTAATGAAGCGATTAAGATCTATCGTGAAGACAAGAAGGTAGACAAAGAGTACGAAGGCATTGTGCGTCAGCTGATGACCTACATGATGGAAGATCCGCGCACCATCCCAAGCGTACTGACAGCATTGTTCTGTGCCCGCGCTATTGAGCGTATCGGTGACCGTTGCCAGAACATCTGCGAAATTATCTTCTATTTCGTTAAAGGTCAGGATTTCCGTCACGTTGGCGGCGATAAGCTGGATGAACTGCTGTCAGGCGACGACGGCAGCAATAAACCCTCTTAATTGCCGTTTCGGCTGCCTGTTGCCACTGTGCTGGCCAGGCAGCCATCTTCATTTCTGATTGGTCTCCGCGATTCCCTCTCTTTATACTTGGCGCACTTTTTTCTGCCAGGTGCTGTTAAATGTCTTCCCCAATAACGAAAAAAAACGCCGTGACGCCGGCGAAAGCGATGATTGCTGCCATTAGTGGCTACGCGATGGACGGCTTCGATCTGTTAATTCTGGGCTTTATGTTACCGGCGATCAGCGTCTCGCTGGCGCTCGATCCCTCTCAGGCAGGTTCTCTGGTCACCTGGACGCTGATCGGCGCGGTGATTGGCGGTATTGTGTTTGGTCATCTCAGCGATCGTTATGGTCGTATCCGCATTCTCACCGTGACCATTCTGATGTTCTCCATCTTTACCGGGCTGTGCGCGGTGGCGCAGGGGTACTGGGATTTGCTGGCCTACCGCACGCTGGCAGGCGTAGGGCTGGGCGGTGAATTCGGTATCGGCATGGCGCTGATTGCGGAAGCCTGGCCGAAGGAGAAGCGTAATCGCGCTTCGGCGTGGGTCGGCATCGGATGGCAGCTCGGTGTACTGCTGGCCGCCTTTATCACGCCGCCATTGCTGAGCGTGATTGGCTGGCGCGGCATGTTCCTGGTGGGCTTACTGCCTGCGCTGGTGTCATTTGTTATCCGCCGCAGTATGGGCGAGCCGGAAGGCTTCACGCGTCACGTAGAGAAGACGCCACAGCTGTCATTCGCCGCACGCATCAGATTACTGTTTGCCGATCGCGCCACCAGCAAAGCCAGCCTCGGGATTTTCATCCTCTGCTCAGTGCAGAACTTCGGTTACTACGGGCTGATGATCTGGATGCCGAGCTATCTGTCATCGAATTTTGGCTTCAGCCTCACTAAGTCCGGCTTGTGGACAGCCGTCACCGTAGTCGGCATGACCTTTGGTATCTGGCTGTTTGGTGTGTTGGCCGATCGCTTTGCCCGCTGGAAAATCTTCCTGCTGTACCAATTTGGTGCGGTGGCGATGGTGGTGGTGTACGCGCAGCTGCGCGATCCTACAGTGATGCTGTTTACCGGCGCGATCATGGGGATGTTTGTGAATGGCATGATTGGCGGTTACGGCGCGCTGATCTCGGACACCTTCCCACCGCAGGCGCGCGCTACCGCGCAGAATGTGTTGTTCAACCTCGGGCGTGGCGTGGGTGGCTTTGGTCCACTGGTCATCGGCCTGCTGGCGGCGAAAATCTCGTTTACCGCGGCGATCACCTTACTGGCGCTGATTTATCTGCTGGATATCGTTGCGACGCTGTTCCTGCTGCCGAAGAAACAGAGCAACGAGGATTCACTGGGCGCGATTGGTTAAAGCGTTTAGGTTACCTGGTGCGCATAAATGCGCACCCTACGAAATCATGTGTGCTCTTACCTGTGTACTGTTAAAAATCGTACGTCGGTTTCCGTAGGGGCGGCATTCATGCCGCCCTGGTTTACATCAAATCCCGCTATGGTTTACACCAAATCCCACCCTCTGGCGCGCCACAGACTTGGCAACTGCGCCATATCATCAAAACGTGTCACCAGTGGATGATCCAATTCTGGATTGTGCGCATCGGCACAGTAGTAAAATACCGGAATGCCTGCCGCGATTCCCGCGCGTGCACCCGCTTCGGAATCGTCCACCAGAATGCACTTCTCAATCGGCACCTGCATTTGCTCTGCCGCGTGGTACATCAGTTCGGGATCGGGCTTCCAGTGGTTGATGTCGTAACCGCTGTACAGTCGACCATCGAGGTACGGCAGCATGCCGGTTAAACCCAGCGAGTGCTGCATCTTCTTCACCGTGCCGTTCGAGACTACGCACATCGGCACTTTCACGCTCTCCACCAGCGCTTTGGCACCGGCAATCGGCTTCAGGTCGAGGTCAAACAGTCGGGCGACATCGGCGCGATACGCCGTTTCGAACTCGTCTAACGGCACCTCTTTCTGATGCTGTGCCAGTACATCCCGCACGATGTCATAAAGCTTTACCCCTTTGTACTGCTCAAACATCTGCTGCAGAGAAAGCTCAATACCGTATTGGGCAAAGGTGTTGACGTAAGACTGCGTACAGATCACTTCACTATCGACCAGCGTACCGTCGCAATCGAAAAAAACACATTCAACTGACATCGCACATCATCCTTTTTTTAAACAACCAACTGACACTCTATCGCACTCAGCGCAGAAAGCGACCCCGGTAACCGTTTGCGAATAATCAGTGTTTTGCTGCGTTAAAATCTATAGGATACGCGGCGATAAATTTTTTTCCGGGACAGTTGAATGAACAATCAGGGCTTGTTGCAGCGCATTTTTAAGCTGCAGGAACACGGCACAACCGCGCGCACTGAGGTGATCGCCGGTTTCACGACTTTCCTGACGATGGTGTATATCGTCTTTGTAAACCCACAGATCTTGGGCGCGGCGGGCATGGATACCCAAGCGGTGTTTGTCACCACCTGCCTGATCGCGGCGTTTGGTAGCATCCTGATGGGGCTGGTGGCGAATCTGCCGGTCGCGCTGGCACCCGCAATGGGCTTGAATGCTTTCTTTGCCTTTGTGGTGGTTGGCGCAATGGGGTATTCGTGGCAGGTCGGGATGGGCGCGATTTTTTGGGGGGCGCTGGGTCTACTGATCCTCACGCTGTTGCGCGTCCGTTATTGGATGATTGCTAACATCCCGATGAGTCTGCGTGTCGGCATTACTGCCGGTATCGGTCTGTTTATCGCCATGATGGGGCTGAAGAACGCCGGTATCATTGTGCCGAATGCCGATACCATTGTGACGGTGGGTAACCTCACCTCGCATAGCGTATTACTTGGCGCACTGGGCTTCTTCATCATTGCGATTCTGGCCTCACGCAATATCCATGCGGCAGTGCTGGTATCGATTGTTGTCACCACGGTGATCGGTTTAGCGATTGGCGATGTGAAGTTCAGTGGCGTGTTTGCCGCTCCTCCTGCCGTGACGTCTGTCGTGGGCCAGGTCGATATTAAAGGCGCATTTAACATCGGCATGGCGGGTGTCATCTTCTCCTTTATGCTGGTGAACCTGTTTGACTCCTCCGGCACACTGATCGGCGTCACCGATAAAGCGGGATTAACCGATGAGAAGGGCACTTTCCCGCGTATGAAGCAGGCGCTGTACGTTGACAGCATCAGCTCGGTGACCGGTTCGCTGATCGGCACCTCTTCGGTGACGGCATATATTGAAAGCTCATCGGGCGTGGCGATTGGTGGCCGTACCGGCTTGATGGCAGTCGTCACCGGGATTCTGTTCTTGCTGGTGATGTTCCTGTCACCATTGGCCGCGATGGTGCCTTCTTATGCGGCGGCAGGTGCGTTGATTTATGTCGGCGTATTGATGACGGCATCGCTGTCACGCGTGCGCTGGGACGATCTCACTGAAGCGGTACCGGCATTTGTGACTGCCGCGATGATGCCATTTAGCTTCTCGATCACCGAAGGTATCGCGCTGGGCTTTATCTCTTACTGCGTGATGAAGCTCGGCACAGGACGCTGGCGCGAAATCAGCCCGTGCGTGGTGATCGTCGCGCTGTTGTTTGTATTGAAAATCGCGTTTATCGACGCACACTAAAAGAACAGGCCGCAATCGCGGCCTGTTTTGTTATAGGTGCCCGATTTCCTGTGGTGCGCTGGCCAGGCTCGTCAGCCGCAGTGAACGTGGGCCGATATTTGGCTTATTCATCTCGACATCGCGCAGCGGCTGCCACTGTTGCTGTACATCAATCTCCCACAGACATAAGCGTTCGGTGCCGGGTGACAGGGCGCAAGACCATACCAACATAGGCTCAGCATCGCACACCGCCTGAATATCAGGAAATACACTAGAACGCAGACGGCCAGCGGCGGGGTGCAGCTGCAATGAGCCAATACCGCTCGCCTCACCCGTAAGTTTCAGAATGCTTTGGCGCAGCGTCCATATTTGCGTCACGGCTTCCATAAAGTCTTGCTGTGCATTGATCCAGGCCTTCTCCCCAGAGGAGAGATCCTGTGTCAGCGTATCCTGCGTTTGACGGCTATGGGCCCGCACGATCTCCATATCCAATCCGGCACGACCGCCCTCTTCAGCCAGCAGTACGCCCACCATATTGCCTGCATAAGCGATGCTGAAATCGGGGAGGTTAGGATCGGCAAAACAAGGGCGTCCACTGCTGGTGGTGACGAGCGGCGGGAGTTCACGAATACCGTAGACGCGCAGCATCAGTTGCGCCAGCAACTCACGCGCAGCAAGAAACCGGCTGCGGCGCTTATCAGGGAAGCGCTTAGCGCTGTTAATCACATCCTGTGAAACTCGCGGTGACTCTGGAGAGAGCAGCGAATTTCCCATCCAACGTACAAAATGACTAGCCATCTGTCGCTCCGTGAAAATGGTCAGATAATCATCAAGTCTATTGTAAGAATTTTCTCATGGGTTTGCATCCGGCATAACATTGAATGTGAGAAAATTCAGATAACGCCGAAGCGATGTCTTATCCCACTTTGCAACTTTGTTTATAACGCTTTTGCGGATTCTGCCCAGAAAGGGTGTCGTGAAGCGTGATGTGGTGTAGGATTTGGGCAGCAAAACAGCACATCGAAGTGCGCAAACAATCCACCTCAAGAAATCGTGCCCATCGCAGTTGCATGCACGTTGGAGTTTCTTATGTCAGTAACCTCACTTACTCGCCAGGAATCGATCTCTCTGGATGAATTTCGTCATGGTATGCGCCGCTTAACAGCAGGTGTTTCATTGGTGACCACTGAGTTCCAGGGTGAAAAGCTGGGGCTGATTGCCACCTCGGTTAGCTCACTGGCCGCCGAGCCGCCGAGCCTGCTGGTCTGCGTCAATCGTAGCGCGACCAGCCATGATGCCTTCGTTAACGCGGGCCACTTTGCGGTGAATGTCTTACGTGAGCAGCATGATGACCTATGCGCCCAGTTTAGCCAGTCTGCGCGTCGTGCAGAACGTTTTCAGAGTGGTGAATGGCACAAGCTGAATACCGGTGCACCGGTATTGGCCGATGCACTGGTGAGCTTTGACTGCCAGCTGGAAAAGGTTGTGGAGTGGAATACGCACAGTGTCCTGCTGGCGCGTATTGTCGGTATCGCCTTACCTGGCGAAGCCGCAGAGCCGATGGTGTACTTCAATAGCGGTTTTCATCGCTTAGGCAATTGAGCCTCTCGCTGCTCAATAACGCCGTACCAACCCAGTCCCTGATAGCTCTCATAACCGGGCGTCAGGGCAAATGCCACCCGACGACCGTTCTCGGGTTGCCAGCTGCCGGAACGCTGACCCTGCGTATTTAAACGGTAAGCTTCTCCTGACTGCACCAGTGGATCGGAACTGGCGATGACGCGATGTTTTGAATCAAGAATCATACAGCGCGAACGTGCCCACTCTTCTTTGCTCAAGCGCACATTGTTCACCACGGCTGCAGCCTGCGGCGCCCAGTCAAAGAAAATTAGCAAGGTGCCTAAAACGCGTCCCTCAGTGTTACCACCTTCACGGATTGCTGTGCCGTACGTCGCAACAGCGGCATTTTGCAACTGCGGCAGGGTCATGATGTCTGCTGCGACGTAATCAGTACCGCTGGCAGTTTTCATGGCCTGTCGAAAGGCGTCGAGATGGTGAACATTCTGCTGGTTTACCCTGTAGCGATCGCCGCGTCCGTTGGCCAGAATATTGCCCTGCGCATCGGTAACCCAAATATCGAGATAAACCGTATAGCTATCCAAAATCACCGATAACCGCTCGGCCGCGTGACGGCAGGCATCAACATCCCCGTTCAGTGCACAATCAACCACGGCGGCATCAGTGGCCCACCAGCGCACATCGCATGAGCGTTCATAGAGGTTGCGGTCGATAATGTCGATCATATTGAGTGCCAAGTCGATACTACGCTGGCTTTCGTGGCGCTGAATTTGCTGAATCATTACATCGCCGAGTGAGGTCAGCTGCGAAAGCGAGCCTGATAACTCTTTGGTCAGGCTTTGGGTAATATCGCCAATATTGGCGGAAACCTGTTTTACCTGATTCGCCACCACGGCAAAGCCACGACCGGCTTCTCCTGCACGTGCGGCTTCAATCAGCGCATTGAGAGCCAGAATAGTGGTTTCCCGATTAATATCATTAATGTCTTCGATTTTTTCATCCGCCATTTTGCGAATGGCATAGCTGAGTTCAACAATTTCACGTGGATCAGTCATCAGGTATTCAGCCCTCGGAATCATAAGAGGAATGCAGCCGAATCTATAGCGTTTGAATCAAGGACTTCACGCCACAGGCAGTTTGTTTGTCATTTATTGTAAGCATGGAAATTTAATACTGTCATTAACATGAAATAAGCGGAATGTGCCGTTTGGCTTAAGTTTGAATTTAATAATATTATTTTGTTTAGTATCAGTAAATTG
>OBJT01000201.1_pt1 | contig 15996 bp, 15 predicted proteins | sample 1519861 | NCBI WGS metagenome assembly OBJT01 (sample SAMN02401118, study PRJEB22541) | soil metagenome, isolate JX
CTCGCGACCCCGACCTTGGCAAGGTCGTGCTCTACCAACTGAGCTATTCCCGCATAATCTTCGTCTTTCACTTTGCTGCTGCGTTAGCTTCCTTCACTCACACAGGTCACTTACTGAAGTAAGCTCTCTGTGATTCGTTCAGTTGCTGCCTTGCCGCAAACTGAAATACTTGATTCAAAATCTTTGTGCTATTGCCGCGTAGCGAATGAAATTCTTCACCGGTACGGGGTGCGCATTATACGAGAAATCCTTTCAGTCGCAAGAGTCTGGAAGCAAAATTTTGCGCTTTCAGCGCGTTTGCTGCTTTAATCGTCAACCTGATGATTTCCTGCGCACCCTATGTCGATTAAAGGTTCAGGAAGTGCTCGCGGTAGTAGGTCAGCTCAGCAACCGATTCGCGAATATCATCCAATGCCTGATGGCTACCCGATTTTTTGAAGCCTGGCAGAATTTCAGGCTTCCAGCGACGCGCCAGTTCTTTCAGCGTGCTGACATCCAGATAACGGTAGTGGAAATAGGCTTCCAGCTCCGGCATGTATTTGAACAAGAAGCGGCGATCCTGACCAATGCTGTTGCCGCAAATCGGCGAGGTATTCGCAGGTACCCACTGTTTCAGGAACTCAATGGTCGCCAGCTCCGCTTCACGATCGCCATACTGACTCGCCTTCACGCGATCCACCAGCCCGCTGTTGGTGTGGGTGCGCACGTTCCAGTCGTCCATCAGCGCTAACTGCGCATCTGATTGATGCACCGCTAACACTGGCCCTTCAGCCAGGATGTTCAGGTTGGCATCCGTTACGATGGTCGCGATCTCAATAATGCGATCTTGCTCTGGATCCAGACCGGTCATTTCCAGGTCGATCCAAATCAGATTATTTTCATTTCCAGCTGTCATGCGTTTTCCGCCCGTTGCCAAAGTCGTCATTACACTCAATTCAGGTGTATCATAGACGTTTTGCCCAGCGGGGCGAAGCCTGGCGAAAGCTGTGAGAGGATGCGTGAGCAAAAATAAACTGTCGAAGGGTCAACAACGTCGCGTAAGCGCGAACCATCAGCGTCGTCTGCAGCAACGGAGCGATAAGCCCGAACCGGATGACAGCCTGTTTGGAGAAGCGTCAGAAGGCGTGGTGATCAGTCGTTTCGGCATGCACGCAGATGTGGAAGACGGCGCAGGCGAAGTCCATCGATGCAATATTCGTCGCACCATCCGCTCGCTGGTCACCGGCGACCGCGTCGTGTGGCGTGCGGCCATTGGCGGCGGTAAAGGGATCGTGGAAGCGGTTCACGAACGTAAAACGGTTCTGACGCGCCCGGATTTCTATGACGGCGTTAAACCCATTGCCGCGAATATCGATCAGATCAACATCGTGTCAGCGATCCTGCCGGAGCTGTCGCTCAACATCATTGACCGCTATCTGGTCGCCAGTGAAACCCTTGGCGTTGAGCCTTTGTTGGTGCTTAATAAAATCGACCTACTGGATGAAAAAGCCCGTGAGCAGGTTGATAAGCAGATGGATATCTATCGCCATATTGGCTATCGCGTGTTGATGGTATCCAGCCACGCTAAAAATGGCCTGGCGGAACTGGAAGCGGCATTAACCGGACGCGTGAGCATTTTTGCCGGCCAATCCGGCGTGGGTAAGTCCAGTTTGCTCAACAACCTGTTAGGGCTGGATGTGGCAGGTGATGAAATTCTGACTAACGATGTTTCAGATGTCTCAGGTTTGGGCCAGCACACCACCACCGCCTCCCGTTTGTACCATTTCCCGCACGGCGGCGATGTGATTGATTCCCCAGGCGTACGTGAATTTGGTTTGTGGCATCTGGAGCCGGAACAAATCACGCGCGGATTTGTCGAATTTCGTGAGTTTCTCGGTACTTGCCGCTTCCGCGACTGCAAGCATGACACCGATCCCGGCTGCGCCCTGCGCGAGGCGGTGAACAACGGCGTCATTGCCAGGTCGCGTTTCGTTAACTACCACCGAATTTTGGAGAGTATGGCGCAGGTAAAAACGCGTAAAAACTTTCCTGATACCGACATTTAACGTGTACAACAGCACATTCGCCAACTGACCGGGGCGCTGCTACAATCCGCCCCCTTTTGTAAAACCAAGCGTAATTAAGCCAGGAGGCAACGGTGTTTGATCGTTTTAAACTCGGCCTGAATCATATTTTGCCCAAGAAAGGGCTTACCGAACTTGCCGGCTGGGGCGCCAGTCGCCGTGGTGGCTGGCTGACCAAAGCGGTCATCGACATTTTCGTCTGGTACTACAAAGTAGATATGGCGGAAGCCAGCAAGCCGCACACCGGTAGCTACCGCACCTTCAACGACTTTTTTGTTCGTCCCTTAAAAGAGGGTGCGCGTCCTGTCGATCCAGACGCGACGCTACTGGCGCTGCCAGCCGATGGCGCAGTGAGCCAGTTAGGCCGCATTGAAGGCGATCAAATCTTCCAGGCCAAAGGTCACTATTACACGCTGCAAGCGCTGCTGGCCGGTAACGACGATCTCGCTGAAAAGTTCATTGATGGTGAGTTTGTGACCACTTACCTCGCACCGCGCGATTATCACCGTGTGCATATGCCGTGTAATGGCATCTTGCGTGAGATGATTTACGTGCCAGGCGATCTCTACTCGGTCAACCCGCTTACCGCACGCAACATCCCGAACCTGTTCGCGCGTAACGAACGCGTGATCTGCGTATTCGATACCGATCATGGCCCGATGGTGCAGATTCTAGTGGGTGCAACCATTGTGGGCAGCATCGAAACCGTGTGGGCCGGCACCATTACCCCACCGCGTGAAGGTGTGATCAAACGCTGGCGCTATCCTTCTGCCGAACATGATGGTGCGGTCGTGCTGTTAAAAGGCCAGGAAATGGGTCGCTTTAAACTGGGTTCTACGGTTATCAACCTGTTCGCGCCAGGCCGCGTCAAGCTGGCAGAAAGCCTTGAGGCCGAAAGCAAAACCCGCCTTGGTCAGCCGCTGGCCATCGCCCTGCCGCAGCCCGGCGAACACGCCCCGCTCGCCGACTAACCGGAACCTCTCCCGTGCGCGTTTTCCTCTCCCTACTGCTGAGCCTGGTGCTCAGCAGTTCTGTATTTGCCGCCACCGTTCCCCCCGCCAGTCAGCTTAAGCAGGAACTGGATACGGCAAAAGCGGCCAAAGCCTCTCCCACGCAAGCTGAACAAGTGCAGGCGATTGAAGCGGCGATCAATTTCCTCTCTGAGCGTGATGAATCGTTAGAGCGAGCTAAGCAGTATCAGCAAGTGATCGACGATTTCCCTCGATTGGCGCGTGAGTTACGTCAGCAGATCGCTACGCTGACGGACAGCAGCAAAACGGTGCGCAATAATATGAGCAGCGCCGAGCTGGATCAGGAAATCCTGCAAATCAGTAGTCAGCTACTGGAAGAAGGCCGCCAGGCGCAGCAGGAGCAGGATCGCGCCCGCGAAATCAGTGACTCGCTGTCACAGTTACCGCAGCAGCAAACCGATGCACGCCGTGCGATGACCGAAAGCGATCGTCGTGCCCAAGGTTTTTCAGCCTCCGCCACGCCGTTAGCCCAAGCGCAGATTTATGCGCGCCTGGCAGAAAATGCCGCTAACAAAGCGCGAGTGGATGAATTAGAGCTGGCACAGCTGTCGGCAAATAACCGCCAGGAATTAGCACGCATGCGTGCTGAGGTCCATCAGCGCAAAGCCACACAGCTTGATAACTATCTGCAAGATCTGCGTAATCAGCTTAATAACCAGCGCCAGCGTGAAGCCGAGCTGGCACTGGAACGCACGGAACAACTGGCAGAAAACAGTGGCGACCTGCCCGCCTCAATCAGCGATCAATTCCGGGTTAACCGTGAATTATCGGCAGACCTAAATGCACAAGCCCAACGTATGGATTTGGTCGCTTCACAGCAACGGCTGGCGACGAACCAAACGCTGCAAGTGCGTCAGGCGCTCAGTACACTGCGCGAGCAGTCCCAGTGGCTTGGCGCATCGAATCTGTTAGGTGAGGCATTGCGTGCCCAGGTCGCACGGCTGCCAGACATGCCGAAATCCCAGCAGATAGACAGCGAAATGGGCCAGTTACGCGTCCAACGCCTGCACTATGAAGATTTGCTGGAGCGCCAAAAGGACCTGCGTAAAGAGAAGCAGGATGACGGCACGCCCTTCACCAGTGAGCAGATTCGCATCCTCGACGCGCAGTTGAAAACCCAGCGCGAGCTGCTCAACTCGCTCATTTCTGGCTGCGATACGCTGATACTGGAAATCACCAAACTCAAGGTATCGAATACACAGTTGCAGGATGCACTGAGTGAAGTTCGAGACGCCACACACCGCTACCTGTTCTGGACGGCGGATGTCAGCGCCGTGGATTTGAAATACCCCATTGAGGTGGCACGCGATTTAACCCGCTTGCTGTCACTGGATACCATCGGGCAGCTCGGTAAAGCGCTGGCCATGATGTTTACCAGTAAAGAAACCGTGATGCCGATTATTTGCGCGGTGCTGTTGGTCGGTTTCAGTATCAGCTCGCGCCGTCATTACAATGACTTTATGGCACGATCCGCCAGCCGCGTCGGCAAGGTCACGCAAGACCGCTTCAGCCTGACGCTGCGTACCGTGTTCTGGTCAATTCTGGTCGCCGTACCGCTGCCGGTACTCTGGGCTGCGCTGGGCTTTGGTTTACAGCATGCCTGGCCTTATCCCTTTGCCGTAGCGATTGGCGATGGCATCACGGCGACTCTGCCGCTGCTGTGGGCCTTTATGATCAGTGCGGCCTTTGCTCGCCACGATGGGCTATTTGTGGTGCATTTCCGCTGGCCACAAGCACGCGTGGCACGTGCAATGCGCTATTACTCGCTTTCCGTTGGCTTTATTGTGCCACTGATTATGCTGTTGATTGCCTTTGCGAATCTGGACGATCCACAGTTCTCCGCCACACTCGGCCGCCTGTGCTTTATCCTTATCTGTGGTGCCCTAAGCATTGTTACCGTCAGCCTGAAACGCGCCGGTATTCCGCTGTACCTGGATAAACAAGGCGACGGCGACAACTTTGTTAACCGCATTTTGTGGAACCTGATGATTGCCATTCCGCTGGTAGCGGCGCTGGCTTCCTGCATCGGTTATCTGGCGACGGCTCAGGCTCTCCTGGCGCGTCTGGAAACCTCCGTGGGCATCTGGTTCTTCCTGTTGGTGATTTATCACATCATCCGCCGCTGGATGCTGATTCAGCGTCGTCGTATCGCCTTTGATCGTGCTCGCCAACGACGCGCCGATATGCTCGCCAACCGCGCGCGCAGCGAAGAAGAAAAAGAGCAACAAACCTCTTCTAATGCAGACACCATCGAGATTGATGAACCCAGCCTGGATCTGGATGAGATCAGCGCCCAGTCATTGCGTTTGGTACGCTCGATTCTGACGCTGATTGCCTTGGTTTCCGTGATTGTGCTGTGGTCGGAAATCCACTCTGCCTTTAGCTTCCTCGACAACATTCCGCTTTGGGATGTCAGTACCACCATTCAAGGCGTAGAGAGCGTGCAGCCAATTACGCTGGGCTCGGTATTGATTGCCATTCTGGTGTTTATCATTACTACCCAACTGGTGCGCAATATGCCCGCGCTACTGGAGCTGGCACTGTTGCAGCACCTCAGCCTGACGCCCGGCACCGGTTACGCCATTACGACCTTAACCAAGTATGCGCTGATGCTGATCGGGGGTTTGATCGGCTTTTCAATTATTGGCGTAGAGTGGGCGAAGCTGCAGTGGCTGGTTGCAGCCTTGGGTCTGGGGCTGGGCTTCGGGATGCAGGAAATCTTCGCCAATTTTATCTCTGGTCTGATTATTCTGTTTGAGAAGCCGATTCGTATTGGTGATACCGTGACGATTCGCGATTTGACGGGCAGCATTACGCGCATCAATACACGCGCCACCACCATCACCGACTGGGACCGTAAAGAGATTATCGTGCCTAACAAGGCCTTCATTACCGAGCAGTTTGTTAACTGGTCGCTGTCAGATTCCGTCACACGTGTGGTGCTTACCATCCCGGCTCCCGCCCATATTGACAGTGATGAAGTCACGAATATTCTCAAGCAGGCCGCCGATCGCTGCACCTACGTATTAGATATGCCCGCGCCAGATGTGTTTCTTGTGGATCTGCAACAGGGGATTCAGCTATTTGAGCTGCGCGTGCACGCCGCTGAGATGGGACATCGTATGCCGCTACGTCATGAGCTGCACCAGCTCATTCTGCGCGGTTTCGAGGAGCACGGTATCGAGATGCCCTTCCCGCCGTTCCAGGTGCGCATGGAAACGCTGGGGCGCAAAACGCCTGCAACCAATGGCTCTCCTTCAAGCCAGACCTTCAAGTCTGGTGGCTTATAAACGAAAACGCCCGGCAATCGCCGGGCGTTGTTCTACCTGCTGAGCGTTATTTAACGAACGCTTCACCCTGCTGAATATCTTTCTTCAGCGTATCTAACATGCCGTTCAGGGCTTGCTGTTCGAATGCACTCAAGGGTCCCAATGCACGGCGTTCCACAATGCCGTTTTTCCCCAGCAGCAGGGGCTGTGAGAAGAAGCGCGCATATTCGCCGTCACCTTCCACATAAGCGCACTCCACCACATTCGCTTCCCCCTGAATCGCACGAACCAATGACAGGCCAAAGCGCGCCGCAGCCTGTCCCATCGACAGCGTCGCTGAGCCGCCACCGGCTTTAGCTTCCACCACTTCGGTACCTGCGTTTTGAATGCGTTTGGTGAGGTCAGCCACTTCCTGGTCGCTGAAGCTAATGCCTTTGACCTGGGAAAGCAGCGGCAAAATGGTAACGCCAGAATGCCCCCCTACGACCGGCACTTCAATTTCGGTAGGCTTTTTACCTTTTAGCGCAGCAACGAAGGTATTGGCGCGAATCACATCCAACGTTGAGATACCAAACAGCCGATTCTTATCGTAGACACCCGCTTTTTTCAGCACTTCAGCGGCAATCGCCACAGTGGTATTTACGGGATTGGTGATCACACCAATCAGGGCTTTAGGCGCGGTGCTCGCCACCTGTTCGATCAGGTTGCGAACAATCCCTGCGTTGACGTTAAACAGGTCGGCGCGATCCATCCCAGGTTTACGGGCCACGCCAGCGGAAATCAGCACAATATCGGCACCGTGCAGCGCGGGGGTCGCATCTTCACCACTGAACCCTTCTACCTTCACGTCCGTGGGAATATGGCTAAGATCCACCGCCACACCGGGTGTGACGGGCGCAATGTCATAAAGTGAGAGAGCTGAACCTGCGGGTAATTGGGTCTTGAGCAGCAGTGCAAGCGCTTGGCCAATACCACCAGCGGCACCGAGAACGGCAACTTTCATCCTGAACTCCTTATTAAGGTGGGGCAGAGATATGCCGAAAATCCATCAGGTTACGATTTTAATCAACTTCTCAGGCGATAGCGACACACCTGTCGCGCATTAACAAACGCCGCAATCGGCTCCCGAGACATCTCCACTTCAGAAGTCGCCTGAATGATGCATCCGCAGCCAGAAGACAATGGACGGCAATGATCATCGATAATGTTGTTACCACTTCAATACTATAACAACATTGCAACCTTCGCTTTGCGCGTTACCCCGCGATTTTGGTGCAGCGAGATTCTCTGATAACATGCCACTCCCGCAGTGTTATGTCGCGATTGACTCATCAAGTTTTATTGCATAAAAATTCATCTAAATGCATAATAATTTATCTGCCGTAGGCCTGTTGCCTGCTGCAACTCCTCTCTCATTGGTAGCTTATGCGAAACCCATCAAAACAAGACGACCTGATTAAAGCGTTCAAAGCTTTATTAAAGGAAGAGAAATTCAGCTCGCAGGGCGAGATCGTGCAGGCGCTGCAAGAAGACGGCTTCGAGAATATCAATCAGTCAAAAGTTTCTCGTATGCTGACCAAGTTCGGTGCAGTACGCACCCGCAACGCCAAAATGGAAATGGTGTATTGCTTGCCTGCTGAACTGGGGGTGCCGACCACCACCAGTCCACTGAAAAATCTGGTGCTGGATATTGATTACAATGATGCCTTAGTGGTGATCCACACCAGCCCTGGTGCCGCACAGCTGATTGCACGCCTGCTGGACTCACTGGGTAAAGCAGAGGGCATCCTCGGGACTATCGCGGGTGACGACACAATCTTCATCACCCCCGCGCGTTCATTTACGGTGAAACAGTTACACGACGCCGTGCTGGTTTTATTCGAACAAGAACTATAAAACCCTGCTGTTTACCGGCAGATCACCTGCCGGTAACAGACCTCACATTTCGCAGTTTCCCGTCGCGTTTGTTACAAACTCCTTTCTTAATAATAAGTTACCTATATAACAGCCTGTTCTGCATCTGCTGTCATATTGGTACGACCTTTTCCCCTTCTTAACACTATGCGCTATTTTACACTGCTTTACATATCGTGCTCAGCCGTTATAGCTTCTAATGGCGTATCAGCCAGCGGGATCGACCACGATCTTTCGCACAAAAAGATAATTTGATGCAGATCATTGTTTTTACGGACAAATAAGAGTCTATGGTTAAGATCCAGGCGTTTTTTATAACTTCAGGTTCTAAAAAGGTGTCATAAGGACAAAGAATAACAACCAAACATTATTAGTCAGATATTAATTTCATGGGTGATTAGATCTATACTTATTTTCGTGATGCGAATCACACGAAACAAAAAGATAAAAACAGAAGACGAGGAAAAAAACCATGAAAGTTAAAGCTACTATCGCAACCCTTAGTGTTCTATCTGCCCTGTCATTTGGTGCTTTTGCAGCAGATTCTATCAATGCCCAACAAGCAGCGAATCTGCAGCCTGCCGGCACCATTAGCGTCAGCGGCGTAGGCGGTTCTCCGATGGATTTTCGTGACCAGCTGAATGCCAAAGCCGATCAACAAGGTGCAAAAGCCTACCGCGTGATCGAAGCGAATACCGGCGACAGCTACCACATCACTGCTGAGCTTTATAAATAAGTTTGCTGAATCAAGACGCAGTGTGAAGGCGGCCCGTTTGAGACGCATTTGCCTCTCAGGTTGCCAAACCAAATTTCAGGAGAGTGAATCATGAAAACCAAATTAGCTATCGCAGTATTGGGTCTGGCTTCCGTACTTTCTTTCGGTGCCAGCGCTGCCAGCCTGGTGTCTAACGAACAAGCCGAACAACTGCAGCCGCTGAATCAAACCATCAGCGTGAGCGGTGTTGACGGTGACCAGACTAACGTCCGTCAGGAACTGTCGCAGAAAGCGGATGCTCAAGGTGCTAGCCACTACCGCATCATTGAGAACAACCGTGGCGATACCTTCCACGTGACCGCAGAACTGTACAAATAAGAATACATCGAACGTCGGGCGCCTGAGCGGCGCCAGACAATTGATCGACGACCCGCCACACCCACTTTTATGCCGCAGGTTGTTGATTCTAACGAGGAGAAAAACCATGAAAATCAAAACAACCATCGCAGCCGCCAGCCTTCTTTCCCTGTTTGCCTTTGGTGCTTCTGCAGCACAACTGGTGACAGATGAGCAGGCGCAGAATCTGCAACCTACCGGCAGCACTATTACCATCAGCGGTACCGGTGGCTCACCAATGGATTATCGCGCAGAGCTTTCTCAGAAAGCCGATGAGCAAGGTGCCAGCGCCTATAAAGTGATCGAAGCAAAAACCGGTGACAGCTATCACCTCACCGCTGAGCTTTATAAATAATTCCTCGTCAATTCTGACGAACCCTTTGGCCCCGCTCGCCGGGGCCCTTTTTAGGCTTGTCACTTCACATTAAAGCGGAGCTGACCTTCCAGCTCCTCTTCTGCTTCATCAAACAACAGAATCAATGCACCATAGCGCCGTTTCTGCCCTTTCCCCAGATTCACAAACTCAATCTCCAGTGGCAAAGGCAACTTCTCACCCATGATCGCATCCCAGAGATCGTCAAGATCGCTAATAGCCAGATCTGTTAACCCAAAACGATCGCTGAACTGCCGATAGAAATGGGCCTGATCGACGATTTCGTCGAAATCGAAACGCTCGATTCTCATGGTGATGCCCTCTTTTAGGCAAGTCCGCCAATGTGCAGCGCTTTTACCTCAAGATACTCTTCCATCCCCAGCACCGACCCTTCACGGCCCAGTCCCGACGCCTTCACGCCACCAAAGGGGGCCAGCTCGGTAGACACCGCACATTCGTTGATACCGACCATCCCCGCCTCCAAAGCCGCCGACACGCGGAACACACGTTGAAGGTTTTGCGTATAGAAATAGGCTGCCAGACCATATTCAGTATTGTTAGCCCGTTTAATCACATCCGCTTCATCATCGAAACGGAAACAGGCCGCCACTGGACCAAATGTCTCTTCTTGCGCCAGCTTCATGCCTTCATGAGCATCGCCTATTACGGTAGGCTGCCAGAAGTTCCCGCCCAACGGGTGACGCTCGCCGCCCGTTAGCAATCTACCGCCTTTACTCACAGCATCCTTCACATGCTCTTCCACTTTCTCTAGGGCAGAAGGTTCAATCAACGGACCGACAATCACGCCATCTTGAACGCCATTGCCCACTTTGAGCTTGCCGACTGCGTCAGCCAATTGATTGACGAACCGGTCGTAGACAGCATTATGAACATAGAAACGGTTAACACTGACGCACACCTGTCCGGCATTGCGGAATTTATTGGCGATCGCGCCCTGCACGGCGGCGTCGATATCCGCATCTTCAAACACGATATAGGGCGCATTGCCCCCCAGCTCCATGGAGACTTTCTTCATGGTGTCAGCAGCATTACGCATCAGTGTCTTACCCACTGCCGTAGAGCCGGTAAAGGAGATTTTGCGTACCGCCTGGCTTGCCATAATGGCATCGCTGATAGCGTGAGTATCACCTGCCACCGCGTTTAATACGCCGTCTGGCACCCCAGCTTCCTGTGCCAATGCCAGCAAAGCAAACGCGCAGAGCGGTGTGTTATTGGCGGGTTTGATGATGCCAGTACAACCCGCGGCCAGCGCCGGGCCTAATTTACGTGTCAGCATCGCCATCGGGAAATTCCACGGCGTGATAGCCGCGACAACGCCAATAGGTTCACGCGTTGCCAGAATGCGCGATCCCGGCTTAGCCGGTGGGATAATTTCACCATTGGCGCGCTTGGCCTGCTCGGCAAACCATTGGATGAAGCTCGCGGCGTATTCCACTTCACCTTCGGCTTCTTTCAGTGGTTTACCTTGCTCAGCGGTCATTAACTGTCCAAGCCAACTTTTGTTCTCAATGATCAGTTGATACCAGCGATGAAGAATTTCTGCGCGCTGCTTCGCGGTTTTATCGCGCCAGGCGGGAAAGGCTTGCTGCGCAGCGGCAATCGCCTGCTCTGTCTCCGCTTTCCCTGCCTTAGCGACTTTTGCCAGTACTTCGCCGGTCGCGGGATTGGTCACATCAAAGGTCGTCGTGGTGGTGTGCCATTGGCCCGCCGCGAAGTAACCTGTTTTGAATAGCGCGTGTTGTTGAAGAGAGTTAGACATCGATATTCTCCTGTCAGTTTGCATCCTGTCAGAAAAGTATAGATGCCAAAATCACAGGGTTTTGTGTCAGCGTGGGATCAAAAAAGCCGCTGCGGAGTGCAGCGGCCGATTTCAGATTTGGATGAGGGTGTTCTGGTACTTATCCAGCATTAGCGAGAGTCGCTTCACTGGCTCAGTCACACTCTCTGGTGCCGAATAGTGATGGAGTTTTTCCTGATAAATCTCCAGCTCTTTCAGCAACCGCTCAAAGTAATAGCGACGCTTGTCATCGCTAGTGGCGGAGATGACCCGATCTGCCGTGTAACGCAGTTGTCGGTGATACGCCGACAGTTCAGCATTGATCGGGACTTCCGCATTGCGCAGTCGCTGGTGTCCAATAATCAAGGTCAGCGCGATACGGTATTTATCAATATCGCCTGGGAACAGATTGAGCAATAAGAACAACTGCTGATAGAGCGCAGGTAAATGGTTCTCGCGACGGCGCGCCTGGTTGGTTGTTAAGGCGGCCACAGCGGCATACATGAAGCGGTTGAGCAGTTTACGGCCAGTACGCGCTTTCGACTTATCGCGGATCAGCAGAATCACCATCATCGCCACGAAGCTGCCAATCCACTGACCCAACGCATTATCCAGGAATACGTTGAACTCAAACTTCATCGGATTATCCAGCACCAGCACGTTGATGGTACCGATCAGCGCACCCAGCGTCCCGATCTGCCGCCGCTGCACAAAAATACCGCCGATAAAGCCCAAAGCGCCGATCGCAATACACAATAACAATGCACTTTGTTGCGTCGCTGGCAGGATATAAACGAAGTAGAGCAAGCCCAGCGGAACGGCAAACGCCATGCCGTAGAAGAAGTCTTTTGCCATCATCAGCGGATTTGGCATACGCATGGCCAACGCGGTGATTACCGCCAGCATCACCATACAGCCACTGGCGGAGGTCCAGCCCGTATACAGCCAGAACAGCGAACCGAGCGCCGTGGCGACAAACGTACGCACGCCGTTGATCATCGCATGATGGGTTTCTGCAGAGCGCGCCTGAATCACCACTTCGCGCTGCAAAATGCTCTCTTCCAGCGTGGTGATACGACTGTTGCTGCGCACCCCATTAATCAGCAACAGATATTCCGTGGCAGCGCCGACCCAACTTGCCACCGTCATCGGCACAGCTTTGTTACTGACACTGATCAAACGACGCATCACCTTCATGCGTTTGTGCACGTCATCAACGTTATGGACGTCTTTTTCGATCAGCAGGCGATACTGCGTCGGAATATAGTCTGGACGTGAGTTCTGAATGAGAAAGGTTTCAGCCGCTTGCGTAATTAACGTCAGCGACAAGGTATTCAGCATCTGCAGACGGCGGCTGGAATTTTTCCAACGCGAAGATTCCATCATCAACTGGCTGCGCATACCGTTGAGCGCTGTGGTGCGGCGTACCAGCGCGCTCCAGGTTCTATCCACTTCGTCTTTATCAGCATGCGCCACGCACAATTGCAGCAGTTTGTATTGCGCTACCAGCAGTGCATCGACTTCTGCCTCAATCACTTTTTTGATGGAGCGCGGCGAGAAAAGCATGTCAGCGAGAATCGCACACAGGATGCCGATGACAATTTCACTGCAACGCTCGACAGCAAACTGCGGTGCCAGCGTGAGGCCGCCACTGGCATCCGCCGTGACAACAATAATGAGCGCGGTGTAACCCGCGAGGCCGAGTGCGTAGGAGTTCTCCACTTTGATCAGTGAGGAGAGCCAGACGCACATCCCTGCCCACAGGCAGCACAGTAACAACATGACCACCGGCGCACGCACCGTAGCAATCATAATGGTGAGCGCAGCAATACAACCGATAAAAGTACCAATGATGCGCAGAATGCCGCGATAGCGCAGTGCGCCAGAGTAGGGATCTCCCCCTGCAGCAAAAGCGGTACCACCGGCCACAATACCGGCAGTCATCACCGCCCAACGCGGCGTTTCCAGATTAAAGTGAAAGCCAATCATCAGCGCGGCGACCAGCGCGAATGTCAGCTTCACCGGGAAACGCAAAAACTCAATCATAACGCCCTCGCTTAACCAAACTCGCGCAGGCGGTTAAAGAACTGCGCCAGCGGCGAGACTTTGGTCTGACGATCTTTGTCACCGGTGATCACCACGGTGGCGGTGGTACCCGCAGGGAAGCGATTACCGGGCTGATCGTCAAGATGAATACGCACTGGCACACGCTGCGCCAAACGCACCCATTCAAGATTGGAGTCGATGGTCGCCATGCCTTTGCTATCGACGCTGCTACTGCTGTTGGTCACACCGGCGGCGATGCTGTCCACGGTGCCGCGCAACACAGTATTACTGCCCAGCGGGGTAATTTCGGCACGGAAGCCCGGACGTACGCCATCCAGTTTGGTCTCTTCCATATAGGCTAACACGTAGAACGAGTGCTGCTGTACCAGCGCAACGGCGACAGAACCGCGCGTGATGAACTCACCTTCATAGACATTGAGGTTAGTCACCCAGCCGTCGGACGGTGCTTTAATGGTGGTACGATCCAAATCGATCACGGCCAAATCGCGCGTCGCAACAGACTTCGCCAACTGGTGTTCACTGGTTTGCAGATCGTTGTTGGCCTGATCGATAGCTTCACGTGACATCGCGCTGGTGCCGAGTTGATTACGACGCGCTGCTTCACGGCGTTTCTCGTTTACCAGTGCCTGATAATATTCGACATCGGCTTGGGCTTCATCCAGCGCTTTTTGGTAGCGTGGGCGATCGACCACAAACAGCGTGTCGCCTTTTTTCACCAGTTGGTTATCACGCACTGGCACATCAGTGATGAGGCCAGTGACATCGGGTGAGATTGCCACGACATCGGCGGAGAATTTGGCGTCACGCGTCCAGGGCGATTCGGTGTAAAACACCCAGGCGCGGAAGATGATCACGATTGCGATGATAACCAGCAGGAGCGTAATCGCGTAACGCGCGATTTTTCTTATTAGCGCTTTCACTTAAAAACCTCAGACGAATAGACGGGATACAAGGTAAAACACACAGCAATACAACGCTGTGTTAAAAAGTGCCGGATGCCACACCAGATCGTAAAGTCCGCTGGGCGTCAGCACGCGTTTCACCAGCCAGAACAGCGCCAGCGAAACCAGTAGTTCAATGAAGATGGGCGGAAAACTCAGCCCGAATACCACAAATACCGGAAGCACACTCATTTCGGTTCCTTAGTTCGACCTTGCCGGATCGCACCGATACCCGCCCTCATGCCACTTAGCACGTTGGGTTGATAATCAGGGGATAATTGGGAGACTGATGGCAACATTCAGGCCGCATTGCGCTAATGATAGCGTATCATCGAGTAAACACAGCCGTGTTAAGGTGCGGTGAACAGACCCAGCGTGCGTATAGTAACGCGCTTGACTATACGTTTTCTACATATTGTGAGCTAAATCACTTTTTAGCCAGAGTAAACAATGGAACGACTCAAAGGCATGTCCATCTTCGCCAAAGTGGTTGAATTAGGCTCATTTACCGCAGCGGCACGTCAACTCCATCTTAGCGTTTCGTCAATCAGCCAGATCGTGGCCAAACTGGAAGATGAACTGCAGGTTAAATTGTTAAATCGCAGCACGCGCAGCCTTGGCCTGACCGAAGCCGGCAAGATCTACTATCAAGGTTGTCGCCGTATGCTAGCGGAAGCATCACAGGTCCACGAACAGCTATACGCTTTTAATAATACGCCAATCGGCATTTTGCGTATCGGCTGTTCCTCAACAATGGCGCAAAATGTTTTGTCGGCGATGACCAGCGAAATGCTGAAAGAATATCCCGGTCTGAGCGTCAATCTGGTGACAGGCATTCCGGCTCCGGATTTGATTGCCAACGGGCTGGATCTGGTGGTTCGCGTCGGTGCTTTACAGGATTCCAATCTGTTCTCCCGTCGCCTCGGCGCGATGCCGATGGTGGTGTGTGCGGCAAAAAGCTACCTGGCGCTCAATGGCACCCCAGATAAACCTGGCGAAATCGATAATTTTTCATGGCTGGAGTACAGCGTTCGCCCGGATAACACCTTTGAGCTAGTGGCACCAGAAGGTCTGGTCACCAAGCTCACACCGCAAGGACGCTTCGTGACCAATGATTCACAAACGCTGATTCGCTGGCTGAAGGCGGGTTGCGGTATCGCTTATGTACCATTGATGTGGGTGATTGATGGAATCAACGCTGGGGAGATCGACATTCTGTTCCCGCAATACTATTCAGAGCCCCGTCCGGTGTATGCGCTCTATACCGAGAAGGACAAGATGCCGTTGAAAGTGCAGGTGTGTATTGATTATCTGACCGAGTACTTTAAGCAAGTGGCGCAGCAGTATCAGCAGCATCGTAAAAGCTGATACCCCCAGGACGCCATAAATGGCGCCCCTACGAGTTCGGTGAGGTTTTCGTAGGGGGCTG
>OBJT01000202.1_pt1 | contig 15978 bp, 16 predicted proteins | sample 1519861 | NCBI WGS metagenome assembly OBJT01 (sample SAMN02401118, study PRJEB22541) | soil metagenome, isolate JX
TGCCCGACCCTAGGGGCGGGCCGATGAAAATATTCTTGCCGGCAACCACCAACGCCCCTGAGGCGTTGTATGTGACGGTTTGGGTGGACCCCATTCGATCAGCCTGGACAGCGAACAGACCAAAGCGGTTTTGGTGGTCGGCGCGCAGATTGTATGTGCGGGTGCCCAAAGCGCTTTGTGAAGCGCTACCCGCGTAACTGTATCCGTATTCGTCTTTGCGGCTTTGAGAGAACGACCCGCCGTAACTGTTTCCCGCTGGTGTTTGTTCGGCGGTGAAGGACAGGTGGCGGCGGTTTTCCAAGGGCAATGACAACAACAGAGAAACACTGCGGTCGCTTAAATCTTGATCCGTGCGGGTGCTGTTGCGGTACAACAGACTCCATTGCGCTTTTTTAAAGAGATCTCCACTGATGGAAGCGGTTTGGGTGGTCTGAATGCCGCCATTTTGGTACTGAATGCGGCTGTATTGCAGACCCAAACTGATGCGCGGAATAAATCCAAAGGAAATATTGCCGGTGGTGGAGGTGTGGACAATTCCCGCGTCGTCGTATTCAAACAGGGTGGACGGGGCTTTGTAAGTGGGGTCTTGTCGGAAGTACGCGCCCCCAAAAGACACGTACCGCGAGCTGTAGGAGTAGTTGGCGGAATAGGCCATACCGCCCTCACTGCTTTTTCCTACGCTTAACGACATTTCTCCAATGGGAGTGGTGGTTGCCACGTTTAAGCCGTAGTTTTGCACCAACTCCGAAGCTTCAACGCGCGCGCCAATTGTCCACTTGTCGTTCAACCCGCGACGCCAAAACGCTTGAACCACATTTTGATCCTTAAGTTCCGCTGCGTTGGGCGGCAACGGATTGAGGGGCGGGGCTAGTGGATCGGTGGGATCAAAAGGATCGTTGGGATTGGGAATGTTTAAAAACTGGGGGGCTTTTAATTTCCCGGTGTAAAACCCATAATCGTTTAAACCCTTGGCCAACAAGGACACACTGCCGTAATACGCAGTGTTGCTTAAAGTGGTGCGGTTGCCCGTAACATCGCGCAACACAATTTTGATGTTTTGGCGGCCTGTTGAAATGCCCAAGTTTTCCAGCATGAAGGGGCCGGGGCGCACTTCTTGACTGGAAATCAAAATGTTGTTGCTGTACACCTCCAACGTTCCGGGGCGATCCACAATGCCGCTCATTTGGGGGCGGGCGATGGTAATCAAAGTGGGTTGCTGTTCAAACGAACGACGGACACCGATCCCGCGGATCAATCCCCCCGACCCCAAATCGTCGGAAGTGGAGGTGATGACATCCCCGGCGCTCCAGCGCAGATGCTTACTGACCTGGTCGTACTCCAATGAGGTTAAGCCTCTCACCAATTCTTTGCTTTGGGCGTCCCAGCTGTAACTTCCCACCAGAGCGACGTGCTTTTTTCCTACAGCGTAGGAACTGTAAGCGGAAACAAAATCCGAATACGAAACACTGTAGTTGAGGGCCGCCGAAAGCGGATACTCCACCGGATCGGTCTTGATGATTTGTTCGTCGCTTTTTAACCCTTGGGCTTGAAGATTTTCCGCTCCGATGCTCCAAGTGATTTTCAACTGACTTTCATCGTATTCCGCCTTGGGAATGTTCAGCCAATTGCCTTGATCATCACGGGCAAAGGAGACTTTGGTTGTATCCAAATGCAAAGCTTCAATCGATTCGTCGTTCAAATCGACTTGCCAAATTCCGTCTTTCTGGCGGGCGGACACCCCGCTTAAACACACATCGCTTTCGGTGATGCAGAAATCAACCCAAATAAAGGGCACGTCTTCCATTGTTGAATTGGGAGAGGCTTTAGGCTCTTCGGCTTTAGGCTCTTCGGCTTTAGGCTCTTCGGCTTTAGGCTCAGGAGTTGGTTCTTTATTGGGGGGTGGGGTGGACTGAACGGAGGGTTGCTCTTTAGGGGGTGTGCTGGGAGTCGCCACTTGGTCTTGTGCGTACCCCCCGTGGGCAATAGCGCACAAAACAAGACCAATTGCGTACGCAATTGGCTTGAGTGGTATGCTAATGGAATTGGTCACGCTGCCCCCTGTGCAAAAGAAACATCCGCCACGCTTGTCGTTATTCTTATTCGCGGCGGATGTTTGTAACGGTTAGCTGTTACTTGCAACTGCCCGACACTGGAGCTTGCAGTTCCTTATCTTCGGCCAAGGACAACTTCACGCTCTTCACCGCCGCGCAGTTGGCCGGCCAGGCGTGTTTAATCGTGGAACTGGCTCCGGCCAATACATAATCGGTGTTGCTGGGCAGTTTGGTTTCTGCGCCCAGCGCGTTGCCCGAAGCGTCCAAGAATTGGATTTTCGCTTCTTGGGGGTTCATGTGCACGGTGCCCGCGTTTTTAATGGTCAGGCTCAAACCAGCTCCGCTGCCGCTGGCGGTCAACGACAAATCTTTTTTGGCGGACACTGGAGCGATGAAAATCGGCAAGCTCACTTTGGTCAACAGGCGCACCGCGGTGCCTTCCGGATTGGGACCACCGGGCAACTCTTGGATGCTCAGGCGGTAAGTGCCTTCCACGGCGGGCGCGGAAACCGACTTGTCTTTGCTGCCTACGCGCACAATGCCCTTGCCCTTGGTGGGCATTTTCAACAGCGCGGGGTAAACCACCAAATCTTTGGAGGGGGTTTCGCTCCACTGGCCATTGGCGTCTTGGCTCCATTTGGTCAGAGTGACTTCGAATGAAATATCCCGGTCTTCGCCGTTAACCAGGGTGATGGTGTCAACAGCTTTTTTAGCGTTCAACTCAACGCGGGTGGGATTGATGCTGAAATCCGCGGCAAACGCGGGAGTGGTTGCGCCCAAGACCAAAGCGGCGGCCAGACACGAGGAAAGAATAGAACGCATACACAAACTCCGAAAGGTGAAAAACAGATGGCAATACTACAGACTCTGCAAAAAAAACGCAAGGCCACGCCTTTAACATTTTTTCATTTTGCTTCTTTCGGACGAGAAAACCCTTAATTGAAGGGTCTAAACACACTTTGGGCGGGCGCGGCGGACTGTTCCACGAATTCCCGAACGCTCTCGGATAAGGAGGGGTCTCCCAACAAATTGTTGAGCAAGGTCAAGGAATTAACCCCATTTTTGTCCGTTTGATGCCATGAGTTTCCACTGGCCAACAGAACTTCCAATCCCTCCACACTGATCTGTCCGACGGGAACCGATCGCAAATAGTGGTGCAAGGGGGTTTCCCCTTGAGCGTTTACCCCACTGAGAACCGCGGAAAACCCTGGCAAGTCCTTCCACTGGTGGGCCCATTCACTGGAAAGAAACAGCCGCAACCGTTCCCGCACCGCGTCGTTTTTGGTCCAATCCAATTCCACCACATGGCGGCGGTCTTTTAAGTAGTTGTACAACACTTGATTGGGGGCGTGAGTCACAAACTGGTCAATGAGAATTGCGGAGCGGTTAGCTTGGGGGGTGAAGAACTGCACAATGTCCACGTCGTCGGCAAAAAAATCGCTTTCCACGCTCTTGTCCAAAAACTCCGGCACCCGCACAGAATGCAAATGAGGCCGCAGTAAAAGCATGTTGGCAATCACCGGCCAAATTTGAGGGTTGCGGGAAGTAAACATCTTACAGATAAACTCGTGGTGGTCTTCCACTTTCTGGGGGTTGAACAAAAACCGCCGCATATGCTCTTGACGGTCTTGGGGCTCCAAATACACCGCGCCGGCCACCAAATCCACCACCCGCGTGTCCGCCATGGGATTTTTAATAGTTGAGCTTTTTTTCAAATGTTCGCGCGCGGCCTGCGCCCAAGCTGAAGCGACAAAAGGTCGACCATCGCGCAAGCACAGATCCAGCACGCTGGACCCCATGGCGGTGACCGCCCACGGATCAGCGCCGTTGCGGAACAAGTACTTGATGGAGGTGGTGGCGCTTTGGTCGCGATTAAGGGTGTTGATCAGATTGGATGTGGCGGTGGGCGAAACGCGGCTTTTCATATATCCTTCTCTTTTCATGACAAAAGCGGGTGGCCCCCGGCTTTGTGGTGTAAAAAAAACTGCTGTTAAAACGCGATAGTCACTGTCACGTCGTCAGCGTAACTTCCGTAAGCGGAAGTATACTGGCCGGCGGTTAGCTGGGTGTAAAAAGTGTGGGTGTAGACCGTACCTGGCAAATTGTAATTGTATTTTTGTCCGTCCGAATTTAATTTTGTTGCGTACCCCGAATCGACAAATATATCATAGTTTAAGAAATGATTGGCCAATGCCTCATTGGTGTTTTTCATTCGACGGGCGCAAACCCCTGAATCAATAGTGCCATTTTTCCCGCAATCCATTTTTATAGCCATGGAAATATAAGGGGTCACCTTATTGCAGCGAAAATTTACGGCCAAGCTTTTGCGCACTTGAGCACCCGAATACGCAGCGTAGTCCACATCTTGCACTGAGGTGACGCGACAGGTCTGAGGGACACTCATTTTGCTATCCATGGTGGAACGAGCGGCTTCCACCGCAAAAGCAGCCGGGGACGCCGCCACCATCATGGCGCTCAACATTGCGCCCCACGCTATGGCTTTTACCGCTTGATGTGTTTTGGCGTTTGTTTTCATTCCCTCAACCTTCTTTTACAAAATTGATCTTTTTTGCATTGCTGTTCAATTTTGCGTGAAATTAGAACGCCACGGTAATTGTAACATCGTCAGAATAGCTACCATACGCGGCGCCAAATTGGTTTGCGACCAACTCGGGATAAAACGTTTGTGCGGTTGGACTGCTGGTGTTGTTGTAGTTGATATTGCGTCCAGCGGCCAACAATTCAATACTGTAAGAACTGTCGTTATACAGCTTGTATTCTAAGAAGTTGTTCGCAAATTGCTCGTTGGTGTTTTTCATGCGGCGAATACAGGTGTTGCCGGAAACCGTCCCGTTTTTGCCGCAGTCAAACCGAATGGAAATCAACTGAGAAGGCCCAAATTTGTTGCAGCGGGTGGTCACGGCCATGGTTTTGCGCACACGAACTCCCGTGTACGCGCCATAATCAACGTTGTCGGCAGCCGTGACGCGGCATGTGGCGGGCACACTCATTTTGCTTTCCATGGTGGATCGCGCGGCTTCTACAGCAAAACTGGGGGCGCTGGCCACCAATCCTGCCACAAGAGCACTTAATGCAATGGTTTTGACTGTCATCGACTTCATATCTTATTCCTTAAAAGACCACACGGAATTCCACCGTGTCGGTGTACGCACCGGGTTGAACGTATTGATTGGGAGCAACTCGTCCGTACAGAACTTTGTCAATTCCCACGTTCGACGCCACAAATGGTCCCACAGTTTGTTGGTTGCTTTCCACACACCCCCATTCTTTGGTGCGTTCAGAGTCGGAATACAACTTGTAACTCAACAAATTGGTGGTGGAGGAGCCAATTTTCATTGCGCGGTAATTGTCGTTGGAATTGCAAGTGGCGTTGGGAGCGGCGCCGGCTTGCACGGTGGCAATCACGGAGGTGGTTCCCGCCGAGCACTTAATATTCAATGTGGTTTGCCCGTCCAACGCATCGGTGGCGTTCACTCCTGTGGAAGCGTAGTTTCCGAAAGCGATACCGGTACCGGTAATGGTGCACGTCTGGTTGACGGTGGCGGTAAATTTGGCGCTTAAACCCGCAGAAACCGTCTCCGCGTGCGCTGAAGGGGCCAACGCGCCGGCGAAAAGAACGGCGGCAATTCCGTAGGTCAGCGTGGTAAGAGAAGAACGAAGCATGATGACTCCTAAATTATCAGTTTCTGTAAATTAAAACGCAATCCAAACACTCACCACGTCGGAATAGGATCCCACGGCAATCGTGGATTGGTTTTTGGTAACCTTCCCGTACACGGTTAAATTGATTGGGGTAATACTGCTGGTGAATGGGCCAGCAGTCATCCCACCCAAATTGGATGTGGACCCTTCTTGGCACCCCCACGCGTTGGTGAGAGACGAATCTTTAAACAAGTAGTACAAAGGTGCTTCTGTGGAGGCTGTGTTTCCGTTTAAAAACATTTGACGGGTGTTGCTCCCACATTGACTGTACATTGCGTTTTTGGTGGTTCCTTTGTCAATGTACATAGTTGCGGCGCCGGTTCCGCTTGCGCATTTCACGTTGATGGTGGTTTGCGCAAGCTTGTCTTCGGTTAAGTTGATCCCAGTGGGATCGTATTCACCAAAGTTCAACGCACTGGGAACACTCAATACGCAACTTTGCACCACAGTTGCGTCAACCGAGAACTTGTCCGCGGCGTGGGCGCTGACGCCCAACGACGCAAACAACGCGGTTGCGGCTGCCAAACATGTGTGTTTAAAAATCTGTTGCATATCAACACTCTCTTGGGATAAAATTATCTTGGGTTGTGGGCAATTTCTTACCCACAACTGTTGTTCTATTGGAGAACAAGGCTTCGAAGGGGAACGAAGCCTTGTGGGCCACAATTAGAACGTTACTGTTACGCCGACGGTGTCGGAGTAGGTGCCGATCGCGGCGTTTTGACCGCCAGGAATACGGCCGTAGGTGACCAAGTCAACGGGGGTCAACGAAGAAGCGAACGAAGCAATGTTTTGTTCGTTAGCAGCGTCGCAAGCCCACACTTTGTCATGACCGGTGTTGGAGTAGATTTCGTACGAAACGAACCCACCCGCAGCGGAGGTGACGCGGCGAGCCGGAGCAGCGCAGGTCGAAGATGTGCTGGCGTTCGAACCTTGGTCCAAAGCAACTTTCACGTTGCTGGAACCGGCGGTGCAACGCACGCTGACTTTACCTTGTGCGTCCAACGCGGCCGAAGCGTGAGTCGAGGTCGGATCGTACGAACCAAAGTTGATGGCGTCGGCCGAAGCAACCACGCAGCTTCCGCTCACTTCAGCGGACACTTGGAACGAACCTTGAGCGGTGGCAGCGGAAGCGGAACCAGCAGCAGCAACCAAAGCAACCGAAAGAGCAGTTAAAGCAAAACGAATTTTCATATAAAAGTATCCTTAAGAATAAAAAACAGCAAAATTAACAACAAATCTACCAAAGGCCTTGGTGAGTTTTTTAGTATTGCCCGCTTTATTGGGGTGCAACAAAGCGTTCAACAATAAAGGGGGGGTTAGAAGGTCACAGTTACTCCCACTGTGTCCGTGTATGACTCTTTATTCGGGTCTTGACCCGCGGGAATGCGACCGTATTGGGTTACCGTCACCGCATCGGTGCTGGTGAACGCGTTGGCGGCAAAATCCTTGGTGTTGACACCGCTGGCGCAACCATAAGGAAGAGTGCGGCTGGCGTCCGAATAAATGGAGTAAGAGAGAAAATCGCCCTTACTGCTGCTCATACGACGTTGCGGAGCCGTGCAGGTGGATGAACTGGTGGCGTGCTGTCCTTGGTCCAACGCAATCGACACGCCTGTTGATCCCGCCACGCAGCTTACTTGCACACTGTTGGTTGAATCCAAAGGTTGTGAGGCGTTGGTTGTAGCGGGCAAATATTGACCAAACGTCAAGTTTGTCACCGACACAATTTTGCAGGACTGAATCACCGTAGTCGATACAGTCATCGATGAACTTGCTGTGGCGGCCAACGCCAACGAGGGAGATAACGATGCAGCTATCAGAGCTACGAGGGTGACACACTTATTCATACATGCGTTCCACATTACTGCTTGCTGCATCGCAATTTCAAATTCGTGAAATGGTGCAACTGTATGTATGATAGAGAGAAGAGCCGCACCGTCAACACAAAAAAATCTCACATTTTAAAATTTGCGGTTTTTTACGGCAAAAAACTGGGTTCAACTCTTAAATGCTTTTGAAGTTTTTGAATAAAAAACCTTAAAAACAAGCCTTTTTAATCACATCAACAAAATAAAAATACGTTGAATTTTCTGTCTCAACAAATAGCTTTTTGCTTGATTGAAAAGCAACCCTTTAAAAGGAGAAGGTCAGAACAAGCGTTTGGCAACACCTCATATGGAACTTTTTTATCGAGTTGCTGGTGATGCCGCATTAAAAAGTTACATACACTTCCACTGTGTCGGTGTAGGATCCTTGGGGAATGTCTTGTCCGGCGTTGACCATTCCATAGGTGGGGACATTGATTTGCGAAAGGGAAGAAAAAGGCAACAGTTCTTTACTGGTTTCGGGAGCGCACCCCCAGGAAATATTTTCTCCGCTGTCTTGGTATACGGCGTAGGACAAATATTGATTTTGGGCCGAGCGCATGCGGCGCAAGGGGGCACCGCAACTGGAAGTGGGGGCGGGGTTTTGACCTTGGGATAAAGCAATCTTAACGTTATTGGTCCCATTGCTGCACTGAACAGACACCGACCCTTGGGCGCGGGCGGGCAATGTGCGGTTGATGTTGACCGGGTCGTAGGCGCCAAATTGAATGCTGGAGGTGGATTCCACCACGCACACGGCCTCCACCACAGCGGTTAGGGTTGTGGAGGTGGAGGATTGCGTGGATTGGGCCATCGCCCAAGGGCTTACGGCGACCAGCAGGCTTATTGCAAACGTTTTCATCATCAGTCTCCCACAGGAGCGTCAATCATACGTTAAAACCCTCAATAAAAAAAGAGGGGGGTTGCCCCCTCTCTTTTTTCGTGCTCTTCTGTCAATTCATTGATGCGTTGATCCAGGGGATTTGATTAAAAGCGCACGGAGACATTGATGACGTCCACATATTTTCCCTTGGCAATGTTCTGCCCGCCGGGGATCAACGAAAACGTGTGCAGTGTGACCGGCACAATCGATGAGACGAATTTGGCAATATTTTGCGCGTTGTTTTCATCACACCCCCAAATTTTGATGCGTTGTTCGTCTTGATAAATTTGGTAATTGATCAGATTGCGCTCTTCACTAATCAATTGGCGGTGGGGCTGAGCGCAGGTGGACACACCTGAGGCGTTTTCCCCTTCACTCAAGAACACACTGACGTTGGTCAATCCGTTGGTGCAACGAATGGAGATGCTGCTTTCTGCGCCGATTTCGGGGGACCCTTCGATGGTAACGGGGTTGTACAACCCAAAGGGCAAATTGTTGGAGTTTAAAATCACGCAACTGCCTTGAACAGAAGCGTTGACTGCAAATGAGTCGGTGGCGGGGGAAGGCGCAGCCAAGACCGTAGATGATGCTAAAGATAACACAGCACCGCACACTATTTTTTTCATGGAATTCCTAAATCTGTTTTTGTTTTTTTTTGTGTTTTACCAAACACGATTTCCATTTTAAAGATTTTGGAGTCGCGCACAACGCATAAAATGTTTTTTTTATGTGAACAAGTTCGCGCTTTTCGTTCACGCTTCATTTTTTTACCTGAATTGCGGCAAAACAAAGCACTTTCTTGGAGATTGTTTTTTTGTGGTGGTCTCGTACCTTGTTCCTACGCATTCAATTGTGGATGCACTTGGAGCAACTTAGCTTACTTGCTACTCAATAAGGAGATTGTTATGAACGAAGATATCATCAAAGGCAAATGGAAACAGTTGAAAGGCAATATGAAAAAGCGTTGGGCGGATTTAACCGACGACGATTTGCAATACGCGGAGGGTAATCACGATTATTTAGTGGGACGTGTGCAAGAGCGTTATGGACGCAGCAAAGACGAAGCTAAGCGCGAAGTCGATGACTTTGTGCGCGATCTTCCCCCTGAACACCGTTGATCCAGCGCGGGCGGTTCGTTTGCGTGGCAGGAGGCCCACAAAGAACGCCACAAGGTGATCACGGAGCGACACAAGGACGACAGATGTTCACACGGACGTGAACGACAGGGACAGTCAAAGGTGGGCCACTGAACGGTTGGTTCACCGAGGGGGCAGCGCAAGCTGCCCCTTTTTTATTGTTGCTCGTGGAGTAAACGGTGTATGAGATTACGCCGCGCGCCGCGCACGCTCCACAAACACCAACAACAAGGACACCGACGCGGGGGTGACTCCCGAAATCCGGGCAGCTTGGCCCACCGTCTGGGGGCGGTGGCGCATCAATTTTTCGCGAATTTCATTGGACAACCCCTTGACCGTGCTGTAATCAAACCCTTCTGGAATGGGGGTGCTTTCGTTGCGCTTGCGGCGGGCGATTTCGTCCTCTTGGCGCTCCATGTACCCACTGTACAAACAGGTGACTTCCACCTGCTCGTTAACCGTTGCGGACCACGTGGGGACAATGGCGCACTCTTGCAGCAGGCGCAGGGACACGTCGGGGCGGCGCAACACATTGGCGGCGTTGTCGTCTCGGGACACCGGCACGTGGGCGCGGAGTTTCACCCCATTTTCGTTCCCCACGCAAATCATGGTGGTGTTCAGCGTGGCCATGGCGGAAGCGATTTCGGCCTCCATTTGTTCAAATTGGGTCACTTGCGCAAAGGTGATGGCCCCCAGATCTTTGGCGGCGGGAACCAAACGGCGATCGGCGTTGTCTTCGCGCAGGGACAGACGGTATTCAGCGCGGCTGGTGAACATCCGGTACGGTTCGCTGGTGCCCAAGGTGATCAAATCGTCCACCAACACGCCAATGTACGCCTCGTGGCGCGCCGGAGACCACGATTCTTTTTCCTGCACAAAGCGCGCGGCGTTGATGCCGGCCAAGATCCCCTGCGCGGCGGCTTCTTCGTAACCGGTGGTTCCATTGATCTGTCCGGCCATAAACAGGCCGGTGACGTTCTTGGTTTCCAAGGAGTTCTTCAAACCCCGGGGATCAAAGTAATCGTATTCAATGGCGTAACCGGGGCGGGTGATGTGCACGTTTTCCAGCCCCTTGATTGAGCGCACAATTTCAATCTGCACGTCAAACGGCAGAGAGGTGGACACCCCGTTGGGGTACACCTCGTAGGTGTTCAGGCCCTCCGGCTCAATGAAAATTTGATGGGAATCCTTGTCAGCGAAGCGCACAATCTTGTCTTCGATGCTGGGGCAATAGCGCGGCCCCACGCCCTCAATAATCCCCGCGTACATGGGCGATTGATGCAAATTGTCGCGAATGACTTGATGGGTGTGTTCGGTGGTGCGGGCCAGATAGCACGTGATTTGCTGGGGCGCGGGCGCGGTGGCCCACCGGCTCAGGCGAATGGGGTTTTCGGCGCTGTATTCACTGGGCTGCTCCCCCAGTTGGCTGAAATCAATGGTGCGGGCGTCCAGGCGCGGAGGCGTCCCGGTCTTCAAGCGGCCGGTGGTGAACAGTTCGCGCAGGCGATCGCCCAAGCGCAGGCTTGCGCTTTCCCCAGCGCGGCCGCCGCTGTGCTGCTGCATTCCCACGTGAATTTTCCCATTGAGGAAGGTGCCGTTGGTCAGCACCACGGCGCGGGCGCGGAAGGTCAGGTTGCCTTGGGTGACCACACCCACCACCGCGTTGTTTTCCACCAACACGTCTTCCACCGCCTGTTGGAACACATTCAAATTGGGGGTGGACTGCACCAGGTCCCACACAGCTTGGCGGTACAGTTGGCGATCGGCTTGCGCGCGAGTGGCGCGCACCGCGGGGCCCTTGGAGGCGTTCAAAATTCGCCAATGAATACCGGCGCGGTCAATGGCGCGGGACATTACCCCGCCCAAGGCGTCGATTTCGCGAACCAAATGACCCTTGCCGATGCCACCAATGGCGGGGTTGCAACTCATCACCCCAATGGTTTCAATCTGATGGGTGAGCAGCAGGGTCTTTTGCCCCATACGGGCGGCGGCGGTGGCCGCTTCCACCCCGGCGTGCCCGCCCCCCACCACAATGATGTCGTAATCGTAAAAACTCATGACCGTGTTCCTCAAAAGAAGGCGTTCACTATACCAAAATTTTGCGTCAACGCCCACTTTGCAGACAATAATTTTGGAGGGTGTTGACTGCGGTTCAGCCAACAGGGGGTAATCCCTTTAGATTTTCTTGCCGTCGAACCGTCCTGTGGACGGCGCAATGGCGGTGTTTAACACTTTTTTTTGGTGCGCGGCGCGCAAAATTTCATAATTTTCCCGCCCTTTGGGCGCCAGATCCCGAGCGCTTAGGCGTTCAAAGAGAGTGGGGTTTTCCTCAAACATGATTTGAGCGTACACGGCGTTTAACCACAAAAACATTTCTGCCAAATCTTCTTCGTCTGGTGCGGAGACAAACCCAAGAGTTTGTCTGAACAACGGTTCGGCGTTGCGCTGGGCGGCCTCTTGCAAAATTCCGTAAGCGATTTTCGCGGAATCGTCTCCGTACACCAAAGATTGGAACGCCACCTCGAACGCCTGATATCTAATAGCTACTACAGCCAACGCGCGTAATTGAATCCAATTGGATTTTGCGCACTGTTTTAAAAGTGCTTCCGCGGCTTGGTGTTTGTGGGTTGAACAGCAAAAGGCAAAAGCGAAATTCCGCAATTGGTCTTGCGATCCAAGAGCAGAAGAAAATAAAGGGAATTGGGGTTCAGGGGAGCACAATTTTTTTGTGACCCATTGATCGTTTTGCGCAACGGCCTCTTCAATCAACTGTTGGTGGGCGCTCTCAAATTCGGGGTGGTGTGACAACCCCTCCCACCCTTGTGTTTGGTACACACCCCACAAATGGTGCACAATCGCTCTCCTTAAAATCGCTCGCCGCGCTCTTGGCGATTGCGGACAAAAGCAACGATTTCCTCATCGAACACGTTCCAATCGATGGGCAAGCTGTGGGGGCGTTCTCCCAATTGCCGGAAACGTTCAATTGTGTCGAGCACGGTTGAGAGGTTCACCCCTTCATAGGGCACAATGGCGGTGATTTCCACACCGTAGGGTTTTTTGAAGTTGAGGGTGATGTTGTCGGTCAGCAGATGCCAATCGGAAGGGGTGATTTTGCCCCACTCTTCTTGGTACAACACTTTTACGGTTTGCCCGCCCAATTGGGGCAGCGGGGGGTCGGGGTGGAAGAAAATTGTCATCCCGGAAAAATCCACGTGGCCGTGGGCGGTGGAGTAGTCCAGCCCCAATTCCTCCAAACGCTTGTCGACCCGGCTGTGGACGAGAGTGGTCAACATGTGGAAGGCGGCGGACGTCGGGGTTTGGAAATCGGCGTGGTAAATTACGCCCTGCTTGGCGTGGGTGAGGGACAAGAAGGAGCACTCGAAACCGCCGGTGGGGGGATCGTCGTCGTTGAACACATTCTCGCTGCCGGGCATGCCGCGCAGGTAGTGGTGGGAGCGGAACACGCCCATTCCGTGGCGGTCCCGGGCGATTTCGCTGCGCAGGGACACGTACCGGTCGAGCCGGAACGAGCGCGATTTCTCCATATAGTGGGGGGAACGGGTGCGGTGCATGACATTGTTCTTTAAAAGTGGTCCCCAGTGTACCACAGGGGAAAGGCAAAAAAAGGATTGGGGCTGTCTTAAACCTGAACAAAGAGATTTGTTGCGCCTTCTGAAATTTATATGATGAGCCCTCTTGCTCTGAAGGATGGTTATGAAAAAATATTTGGTGTTGGCGTGTTTAAGCGCTCTGTGCACAGCTCCTGGGGCGTGGGCGGGCGATTGGGAGTGGGCCGCTCAAGCGGGGGCCAGTCAAAACGGAGGGAATGACCACACCACCACGCCGGTGGGGTTTGTTGGTTTGGTGGGGCCTGGTAAAGAATGGCGCAAAGTCCGCGTGGAGCCGGTGGTGTCGGTGGGGTACGTCAAGGGCCGCGATCAGGCGGGCAACCGCGACAATGTGTGGTTGGCGGGCGGCGGTGGGCGGTGGCGCTTGACCAACGAGCGGTGGAACCCGTTGTTTGTGGAAACAGTGGTGTACGGCACGCACGGCAGCACCCATGCGTTGAGTGGAAATTTGCAGTTCGGCACCGCGATTGGGTGGTCGTGGGAGCACGTGGATGTGATGGTCCGCCATATTTCCAACGCCCGGATCAAAGAGCCCAACGACGGAGAAACCATGCTGTTGTTGGGGGTGCGTTTTTAATTTGACTTCGCTGGGAGAGCCCGATACACTTGAGCTCTGTCCTGGGAGTATGGTATGAGTAAGCACAATACAGCGGTGGGTTGGTCTTTTCTGTGGTGGTCGTTGTTGGGCACGTTGAGCTATGTTGCGGTGTTTGCCTTGTTGCTGGCTTTGTTGTTGGTTGACAAAGCCCTGATGCCGGTGAGTGGATGGGCCTATCTGGGTGTGGGGTTGGCGGGGTGGTTGGCCGGTGGGTATCTGGAAGCTAAGAAGGTGTGGTTTTAATTCACCTATAAACTATAAAACTGTCTTGATTCGTCACAAAAGGGTCCTTTCGGACCCTTTGCTTTTGTCAGATGGTTGAAAATGATTTTTTCAACTTGTTTAGGCCACCTCCAACCGGCGTTTTTTGATGGTGTCGATCCGATCGCGAACCGCGCCGGCCTCTTCAAATTCCAAATTCTTGGCGTGCTCCAACATTTGTTTTTCGAGTTTGGCCATTTCCTTGTTGAAACGATCGGCGGGAAGGAACAAAAATGATTCATCGTCAAAGGTTTTGCCTTTTTTCTTCGGCTTGTCTTTGCCTTGGGATTTGGTGTTTTCCATTAAATCGGCCACGCGGCGCACAATGGTTTGGGGAGTAATCCCATGCTCTTGGTTGTACGCCATTTGTTTTTCCCGACGGCGTTCGGTTTCTTCCATCGCTGATTTCATGGAATCGGTGATTTTGTCGGCGTACAAAATGGCCTTGCCGTTGGCGTTGCGGGCCGCGCGGCCAATGGTTTGAATTAACGACCGACTGGAACGCAGAAAGCCTTCTTTGTCGGCGTCCAAAATGGCCACCAACGACACCTCGGGCAAATCCAAGCCTTCGCGCAACAAGTTGATACCCACCAACACATCAAATTCGCCCAATCGTAAATCCCGCAGAATTTCCATGCGTTCAATGGTGTCAATTTCTGAGTGCAAATAGCGGACTTTAATTTTGTTGTCGGCCAAATAATCGGTCAAATTTTCGGACATTTTTTTGGTCAAGGTGGTGACCAACACCCGTTCGTTGACCGCAACGCGTTTTTTAATTTCGCCCAATAAGTCGTCCACTTGGCTGGCTTGCGGACGCACCTCCACCACCGGATCCAACAAACCGGTGGGGCGCACCACCAAGTCCGCAATGTTTTCTTTAGCGGTGTGGTCCAGTTCATACGTACCGGGGGTGGCGGAGACAAACACGGTTTGGGGAATGCGCTCTTCCCACTCTTCAAACGATAAAGGTCGGTTGTCTTTGGCGGAGGGCAAACGGAAACCGTAATCCACCAAGGTTTGTTTGCGCGAGCGGTCGGCCTTGTACATGCCCCCCACTTGAGGCACGGTGACGTGGGATTCGTCCACAATTAACAAGGCGTTGGGCGGCAAATAACTGAACAAGGTGGGGGGCGGGTCCCCCGGTTTTTGTTGGGTTAAATGCCGGGAATAGTTTTCAATCCCATTGCAATACCCCACCTCCAACATCATTTCAATGTCGTACAAGGTGCGCTGCTCCAAGCGTTGCGCTTCCACCAGTTTGTTGTCGGCGCGCAATTCCGCCAAGCGCTCTTTTAATTCCGCTTTAATGCTTTCCACCGCTTCCAAGGTGCGCTGACGACTGGTCACATAATGGGACTTGGGAAACAGTGTGTAACTGAGCAACTTTTTGCCTATTTTTCCTGTTAACGGATCAATAAGATGTAAGCTTTCAATTTCTCCGTCGAACAGTTCAATGCGGACCGCGTTTTTTTCGTGGTCGGCGGGAAACACGTCCACAATCTCCCCCCGCACCCGGAAGGTGGAGCGTTTGAGTTCGATGTCGTTGCGGGTGTATTGCAAATCCACCATTTTTTGCAACAAATCTCTTTGCTCAATCTTTTCCCCCACCCGCATCTGCAACGCCATTTTAAAGAACTCTTTGGGGTCGCCCAATCCATAGATGGAGGAGACAGAGGACACCACAATCACATCCTTGCGCTCCATGAGGGACTTGGTGGCGGACAAACGCATTTGTTCAATCTGGTCATTGATCTGCGCGTCTTTCTCCACAAAGGTGTCGCTGGAAGGGATATAAGCTTCGGGTTGGTAATAGTCATAATAACTGACAA
>OBJT01000205.1_pt1 | contig 15864 bp, 12 predicted proteins | sample 1519861 | NCBI WGS metagenome assembly OBJT01 (sample SAMN02401118, study PRJEB22541) | soil metagenome, isolate JX
TGGGGCGCCATTTATAACTGTTACCCATGTGCCCGGTTTGTACCTGAATGCGCACCCTAAGGTTAAATCGCCACCAACCCGCGCACGCCTTCTGCTTCCATATTTGATCCCGCGCCGCGTTGCACGATCTCACCGCGCGACATCACCAGATACTGATCCGCCAGCTCGGCGGCGAAATCGTAAAACTGCTCAACCAGCAGGATCGCCATATCACCACGCTGGGCTAACTGACGGATCACTGCGCCAATCTCCTTGATCACCGATGGCTGGATCCCTTCGGTCGGCTCGTCAAGGATCAACAGCTGCGGCTTGCATGCCAGTGCTCGGCCGATCGCCAACTGCTGCTGTTGTCCGCCGGAGAGATCGCCGCCGCGTCGGGCTTTCATCTCGCGCAGCACCGGGAACAGCTGATAGATCTCATCGGGCACCGTTTTGGCTTGCGATCCCGGGAAGCGTGCCAGCCCCATCAGCAGATTCTCTTCCACCGTCAGGCGCGGAAATATTTCACGGCCCTGCGGCACATAGGCAATGCCCGCCTGTACACGCTGGTGGGGCTTACGACTGTTGATCACCTTATCCTGCCAGCGAATCTCACCGGATTTCGCCGGAATCAGCCCCATCAGACATTTCAGCAGCGTGGTTTTACCCACGCCGTTGCGCCCTAGCAGGCAGGTAATTTCGCCCGGTTTGGTTTCGAAAGAGAGGCCGCGCAAAATATGGCTGCCGCCGTAATATTGATTCAGTTCGGAAACCTGCAACATGTTAGCGCCCCAGATAAACGTCGATGACCCGATCGTTCGCCTGCACTTCGCGTAACGATCCCTCAGCCAGCACCTGGCCCTGATGCAGCACCGTAACGTGATCGGCGATGGTTTCAACAAAGCCCATATCGTGCTCGACCACCATCAGCGAATGCTTGCCCGCCAGGCTGCGAAACAGCTCGGCGGTGTACTCGGTTTCTGCATCGGTCATGCCTGCTGCCGGTTCATCCAGCAGCAGCAGATGCGGGTCCTGCACTAACAACATGCCGATTTCGAGAAACTGCTTCTGACCGTGCGACAGCAGCCCGGCTTTGCGTTGACGTTCACCGCCCAGTCGCAGCAGTTTCAGCACCTCATCGATACGATCCTGTTGCTCGCCGTTCAGCCTGGCGCGCAAACTGGCCCACACCGATTTATCGTTTTTCAGTGCGATTTCCAGATTCTCGAATACCGTGAGCGCCTCAAACACCGTGGGTTTCTGGAACTTGCGGCCAATGCCGGCGCGCGCGATTTCCACAGAAGACATTTTGGTGAGATCGGTGTCCTGATCGTAGATCACCTGGCCGTTGTCCGGACGGGTTTTACCGGTGATCACATCCATTAGCGTGGTTTTGCCCGCACCGTTGGGGCCGATCACACAGCGCAACTCGCCCACGCCGATCTTCAGCGACAGATCGGTAAGCGCGCGGAAGCCATCAAATGAGACGTTGATCTTCTCCAGTTGCAGCACCGGATCGCTCTGATCGCGATGGCGGTCCGCCGGATGAGGTTGGGTAAACAGTTGTTCAGTCATCACGCCTCCGGCGCAGCAGGCCAATCACACCACGCGGCAGGAACAGCGTGACGAGGATAAACATTAGGCCAAGGAAGAACAGCCAGTATTCGGGGAAGGCCACGGTGAACCAGCTTTTGGCCCCGTTCACAATCGCGGCCCCTAAAAGCGGGCCAATCAAGGTGCCGCGCCCGCCGAGTGCCACCCAAATAGCGGCTTCAATCGAGTTGGTCGGCGACATTTCACTGGGATTGATAATGCCGACCTGCGGCACATACAGCGCGCCCGCCAGGCCACACAGTACCGCCGACAGCGTCCAGACAAACAGCTTGAAGCCTTTGGGGTCGTAACCGACAAACATCAAACGGTTTTCAGCATCACGCACGGCGGTGAGCACCCGGCCAAACTTACTGCGTGCCAGTGCGAAGCCAATGCCAAGGCTAATCAATAACAGCAGCACGGTGGCGACAAACAGCCCAATGCGCGTGCCGGTGGCGGTGACGTTAAAGCCGAGCAGGGTGGTAAAGCCGGTAAAACCGTTGTTACCGCCAAAGCCGGTTTCATTACGGAAGAACAGCAGCATGCCCGCGTAGGTCAGCGCCTGCGTCATGATTGAGAAGTAAACGCCTTTGATTTTTGAGCGGAAGGCGAAGTAGCCGAACACCAGCGCCAGCAAACCCGGCACCAGCATGATCAGACACAGTGCCCAAGCAAAGTGCTGCGTACCCGCCCAGAACCATGGCAGCTCGTTCCATGACAGGAACGACATAAACGCCGGTAAGCCCTCGCCGGAAGCCTGGCGCATCAGGTACATACCCATCGCGTAGCCACCCAATGCGAAAAACAAACCGTGTCCAAGAGACAGTAATCCGGCATAGCCCCACACCAAATCCAGCGCCACTGCGACAATCGCATAGCAGAGGATTTTGCCGATCAAGGTCAGCGTATAAGTGGAGATTGCCAGTGGATGCGTGGCCGGTAGCAGAGCGCAGAACGGCAGCACCAACAACAGCACGGTGATCAGGATGCCGAGGCTGATACTGAGGCGCGGCGCTTTGCGCGTCAGGGTTAAGGTTAGGGGTTGGCTCATCAGTCTATTACCCTCCCTTTGAAGGCGAACAGGCCCTGTGGACGTTTCTGAATGAACAGCACGATCAATACGAGGATGAGGATTTTACCCAGCACCGCACCTATTTGCGGTTCCAGCACTTTGTTGAGGATACCCAGTCCAAAGGCGGCAACCACGGTGCCCGCCAGCTGGCCTACGCCGCCCAAAACCACCACCAGGAAGGAGTCGATGATGTAACCTTGGCCGAGTTCCGGCCCGACGTTGCCGAGCTGCGACAGCGCCACGCCGCCCAGTCCGGCAATGCCAGAACCCAGACCAAACGCCAGCATATCAATGCGTCCGGTCGGAACGCCGCAGCAATCGGCCATCGCGCGGTTTTGCGTCACGGCGCGCACGCTCAGGCCCAAACGCGTTTTATTGAGCAGCAGCCAGGTAAGGCCGAGTACCGCAAACACAAACAGGATCACCGCGATACGGTTGTAAGGCAGCACCAGGTTAGGTAGCACTTGCCAACCGCCAGACAGCCAGCTCGGGTTAGCCACTTCCAGGTTTTGTGCGCCAAACAACATGCGCACCAGTTGAATTAGCATCAGGCTGATGCCCCAAGTGGCGAGCAGCGTTTCCAGTGGGCGACCGTATAAATGGCGAATGATGGTGCGCTCCAGCAGCATGCCGATACCGGCGGTGACCAGGAACGCAATGGGCAGGGCCAGCAGCGGATACCAGGCTAACCACTGCGGTGCGAACTGCTGGAACAGGTTCTGTACGAACCAGGTAGCGTAAGCGCCTAGCATCAACATCTCACCGTGCGCCATATTGATCACGCCGAGCAGACCGTAAGTGATCGCCAGACCGAGTGCCGCCAGCAGCAGGATGGAACCGAGTGACAGGCCGGTAAATGCCTGACCTAAAATATCGCCCCACATCAGGCGATGTTTAATCTGTTGCAGGCTGGCAGCAGCAGCGGCGCGCACCTGCGCATCGGGTTCGTTGCTGGCCTGCGTTAAGCGATTGAGGCTGGCCTGCATATTAGGATCGCTGGATTCACCGAGCAGCGTGACGGCTTTGAGGCGCACGTGAGCATCCGCGCTGGCAAGTTGCAGGTTAGCGGCGGCCATGGTGAGCACGGCATGAACCTGAGCGTCTTTTTCCACGGCGAGACGCTGTTCGATCAGCGGCAACTGATCGGTTGCACCGTCATTTTGCAACTGTTGTGCGGCACGCAGGCGAACCGCGGGATTATCGCTCACCAACTGGTGGGCAGCGAGGGCGCTGGCGATTAACACGCGCAGCCGGTTGTTCATAAACAGCTTTTTGGTTTCACCCGTCGGCTGTTGTGCGCTGTCCAGCGGGATGAGTTTGTCATCCTGCTTGCTGAACGGCTGTTTGTTCTGGTCGATGACCATGCTTTCGTTGCGCAGTGCCTGCAACAGCGGCAGGCGGTTGGCCTGCGGGGCGGCTGCCCACTGTTGCAACAGGTTGGCCTGTTCAGTGCGGCTGGCGGCGGCGAAATCAGCGCCATCGCCAGCCTGCGCGAGCCACGGCAGGAGCAGCAGCAGACAGCAAAGATAACGGCGGAGGATCATGGTTATCGTCCTGTTGACGGTGGTGCAGTGTTGAAAACGGTCGCCATAAATGACGACCCTACGTTGTCCGAGCGAAATTTGCAGGGTCGCCATGAATGATGCCCCTACGTTGCCCGAGCGAAGTTTGCAGGGTCGCCATGAATGACGACCCGTCATTGCCCGGTGCGGTCTTCGTAGGGTACGCATTCATGCGTACCGGTTTAAATACGTACTCAGTGGCTTAATTGTCATTACGCCATGAATGGCGACCACGGCATTACTTCGTCGACTTCACCGGATAATCCGGCTTCTTATCATTACCGGCGATGTACGGGCTCCACGGCTGGGCACGCACCGTTTTATCGGTCTGCCACACCACGTTGAACTGGCCGTTCTCTTCCACTTCACCAATCATCACCGGCTTGTGCAGATGGTGGTTGGTTTTATCCATGGTCAGGGTAAAACCGTCTGGTGCTTTAAAGCTCTGTCCGGCCATTGCCGCACGCACTTTGTCCACATCGGTGGTGCCGGCTTTTTCTACCGCCTGCGCCCACATATGGATGCCGACATAAGTCGCTTCCATCGGGTCATTGGTGACCACGGTGCCTGCATTCGGGAGATTGTGCGCTTTGGCGTAAGCACGGTAATCCGCCACGAATTTGGCGTTAGTCGGGTTATCCACCGATTCGAAGTAGTTCCATGCCGCTAACTGACCAACCAGCGGTTTGGTATCGATACCGCGCAGCTCTTCCTCGCCAACGGAGAAGGCGATCACCGGGATATCGGTGGCTTTGATGCCCTGGTTAGCCAGCTCTTTGTAGAACGGCACGTTGGAGTCACCGTTGATGGTGGAGATCACGGCGGTTTTGCCACCGGCAGAGAACTTCTTGATGTTAGATACGATGGTCTGATAATCGCTGTAGCCAAACGGCGTATAGACCTCTTCGATGTCTTTATCCTGAATGCCTTTGGTGTGCAGGAAGGCGCGCAGGATCTTGTTGGTGGTGCGTGGGTAGACGTAGTCAGTACCCAGCAGGAAGAAGCGTTTGGCGCTGCCGCCGTCTTCGCTCATCAGGTACTCCACCGCCGGAATCGCCTGCTGGTTTGGCGCCGCGCCGGTGTAGAACACGTTCGGCGACATCTCTTCGCCTTCATACTGCACCGGGTAGAACAGCAGGCCGTTCAGCTCTTCAAACACCGGCAGCACCGACTTACGTGATACCGAAGTCCAGCAGCCGAACACCGCTGCGACTTTATCCTGCGTCAACAGCTGGCGCGCTTTTTCCGCGAACAGCGGCCAGTTAGATGCCGGATCGACCACCACCGGTTCCAGCTTCTTGCCCAGTACGCCGCCTTTGGCGTTGATTTCATCAATGGTCATCAGGGCCACGTCTTTCAGCGGCGTCTCAGAGATCGCCATGGTGCCGGAAAGCGACGACATGATGCCGACTTTGATGGTATCAGCGGCCTGGGCACCAAAGGTAAAGCCCAAACTGGCCACAGTGGCGGAGAGCGCAAAAGCTTTTAGCAACGAACGTCTTTTCATCATTAACCCTCTAAATGTGTTAGTTTTTTTATTCAATGGGTTGAAGCCGGGCCTGCTGTAACATATGCAATGTGATCTTTCGGACCTCTGCCTTACTGACGGCGATGTGGTCGGTTAAAATGCGCTGTGCCTCCTCGGTGTGTTGCTGGAAAATCGCTCGTAAAATCTGAGCGTGTTCGCGGTATGTCGCATCCACCCGGTCGTCACGCGTAAAGTCGAGACGGCGGATAATGCGGATTTTTTCGGTCAATTCGGCGTGGATGCGCGCCATCTCCTGATTGCCAGCGGCGGCCACCAGCGCCATGTGAAAGGCTTCGTCGTGCGCCGACACCGCTTTGCCATCCTCCAGGCGAGCCGCATCGATCCAGAAACGTTTCAGTTCGGTCAGGATCTCCGCACAGGCCAGCGGTGGCAGCGCGCACAGACGGCACACCGCTTCGCGCTCCAGCACGGTGCGGAAGTCGTACAGTTCTTCGAAATACTCGAAGTCGAACGGCTTCACCTGCCAGCCGCTGCGGAACCACACTTCGACATAGCCCTCGCGCTCCAGCCAGAACAGCGCCTGACGCACCGGCGTGCGGCTCACTTCGAGCCGATCGGCGATTTCGTTTTCGCTAAAGCGGTCACCGGGCATCAAACGGAACTCAAAAATGTCCTGTTTCAATGCCTGATAAACCTTCTCCGCCAGCGCTTCCGGACGGCCTTTGCTGCGTGGGCTTTGATGCATGCGATCTCCTTATTCCAGCCACAGCAGGGTGTCGCCCGGACTCACCGGACGTCCTGCCTGACAGGCAATGCGTTTGACCGTGCCGGCCTGCGGCGCGACGATCGCCAGTTCCATTTTCATCGCTTCGACGATGATCAGCGTCTGACCGGCTTCCACCGCGTCACCCGGCTGCACCAGCACTTTCCAGATGTTGCCGTTCATATCGGCGCACACTGCCAGCGCATCTTCATCGGCTTCCGGGGCCATCAGCGTCTCTTCACTGGTGAGCGGAGCGTTCTGCTCTTCCTGCGCCCACAGCGTCACCTCCTGTTCAAAAGCGGCTGACTGGCGCTGACGGAAGGCAGCAATTGAGTCGGCGTGTTCCAGGAGGAACTGCTGGTGGGCAGCGAAATCAAACAGCGTCTCTTCGATGCGTACCGTGGCGCGCCCTTCGCGGAAGTCATCGCGCAGTTGGGTCAGCTCATCTTCGGTCACCGGATAGAAGCGCACCTGATCGAAGAAGTGCAGCAGCCAAGGCTCATCTGCGGCGAACTGATCGTTCTTAAGGAATTTGTTCCAGATTGGCAGCGTGCGGCCCACCAGCTGATAACCACCGGGCGAGTCCATGCCGTAGATGCACATGTACATGCCGCCGATACCGACCGTGCCCTCTGCGGTGAAGGTACGCGCCGGGCTGTATTTAGAACTGAGCAGGCGATGGCGCGGATCGATCGGCACTGCACAAGGCGCACCGAGATAGACATCCCCCAAGCCGAGGATCAGATAGCTGGCGTCGAAAAGGGTGTCACGGACGGCTTCACGACTCTCCAGGCCGTTGATGCGTTGGATAAAATCGACGTTGTTAGGTAGCCATGGCGCAGTGGCACGCACGGTCTCTTTGTAACGTTCGACGGCACCGAGCGTGGCGCTGTCTTCAAACGCCATCGGCATCCAGACGATACGCGAAGGCACCTTCAGTTGGCTGACATCACCGAGTCCGGCTTCTAATTCCAACAACAGAGCCATCAGCTGTTTTTGACTGAGGATCAGGCTGTCATAGCGTACCTGCAGGGAACGCACGCCAGGCGATAACTCTTCGACACCGGGCACCGCACGGTCACGCAGCGCATTCATCAACAGGTGCACGCGCAGACGCAGCGCCAGATCCAGCACGTTGTCGCCGTACTCAATCAGCACGTATTTATCACCGGCCTGACGGTAAACCGCCGCTGGCGTAGTGGATGTCGCAGGCAACGCCGCCAGCAAGGTGGCTGAGCCGATGTCGCTGGCCGCCAGCGAAGGCACCTCGAAGGCTGGCGCATGGGTACTGCGCAGGGTTTCCACGCTGTGCGCCTGGGCTTTCTCCAGCGCCACCGCTTCGTCAGCGCTTATCGGATGGAAGCGAATGCGGTCGCCCGGCTTCACCTGGCCGACTTTCCACAATTCCGCTTTGGCAATCGTTACTGGACAGACGAAGCCGCCGAGGCTTGGGCCGTCATGGGTGAGGATTACCGGGAAGTCACCCGTGAAGTTCACCGCGCCAATCGCGTATTCGCAGTCATGCACGTTAGAAGGGTGCAGCCCGGCTTCACCGCCGTTGGCACGCGTCCAGGTCGGTTTGGGTCCCACTAAACGTACGCCGAGACGGTTGGAGTTGTAGTGCACCTGCCAGTCGCTGGCAAAGAACTCATCGATAGCCGCCTGAGTGAAGAAATCCGGTGCGCCATGCGGGCCGTACAGCACGCCAATGCGCCACTCGGTGCCGTAGTGCGGCACCAGCGCATGATCCAGCGCTTGTGGCTCACTGACCGGCGCGGGCGTGGTGCAGGCAGTCAGCAGCGGCTGGGAGATCGGCAGCATATCGGCGACGCGCAGGGTACGTCCGGCATGGCCACCAAACTGGCCGAGTGAGAAGGTGGAACGGCTGCCGAGGTATTCCGGCACGTCAAAGCCGTTGCGCACCGCTAAATAGGTGCGGCAACCGCTCTTGGCGCGGCCTAACGTCAGCGTCTGGCCTGCTTTCACGCTGATTGGCTGCCAGTAATCGAGGCTCATGCCATCCAGTTCTGCCGGGCAATCGGCTCCGGTCAGGGCGATCACTGCATCGCTGTGGAAACGCAGCGTCGGCCCTTGTAGGGTAAACTCCAGTCCGGCGGCGCTGTCGTGGTTGCCGACAATGCGGTTAGCGAGGCGGAAGGCATAATCATCCATCGGGCCAGAAGGCGGTACGCCGATATCCCAGTAGCCAAGGCGGCCAGGGAAATCCTGGATGCTGCTGAAGGTGCCCGGTTGCAATACTTCAATCACGCTGGCAGACGGGGTAAAGCTGTCGAGGAAACGTGTCCACACTTTGCCGCTGCTGAATGCTTCGGTGGCAATAATTTGGCGCAGATAGTCGAGGTTGGTGGCGATGCCGTGCAGTTGCGTAGCATCCAGCGCCTGCTGCATTTTCGCCAGCGCCGCTTCACGCGTGTCGGCATGCACGATCAGTTTGGCGATCATCGGATCGTAGAACGCTGAAACTTCGGTGCCGGTATCGATCCAGCCATCCACGCGCACGTCTTCCGGGAAACTGACGCCGGTCAGGGTGCCGGGGCTCGGCTGGAAGTTTTTCAACGGATCTTCGGCGTAGATACGCACTTCAATCGATGCGCCTTTGGGTGCCTGTTGCAGACGTGGCCAGTCGATGGCATCACCGGCGGCGACTTGCAGCATGCATTCCACCAGATCGAGCCCGGTCACGCACTCCGTCACCGGATGTTCTACCTGCAGGCGGGTGTTCACTTCGAGGAAATAAAAGGCATCCTGTGCGGCGTCGTAGATGTATTCCACAGTGCCCGCGCTGCGGTAATTGACTAACTCACCAAGACGCACGGCGGATGACAGCAGCGCTTCGCGCGTCGCCTGCGGCAGATTAGGAGCCGGGGTTTCTTCCACCACTTTCTGGTTACGGCGTTGCAACGAACAGTCGCGCTCACCCAGCGCAATCACCTTGCCGGTGCCATCGCCAAAAATCTGCACTTCGACGTGGCGTGCGCGGTCGATAAAACGCTCCATGAACACGCCTGCATCACTGAAGAATTGTTCGCCGAGACGACGCACGCTCTCCCACGCATTGCGCAGCGCATCGGCGTCGTCACAGCGAGTCAAGCCAATGCCGCCGCCGCCCGCCGTGCTTTTCAGCATCACCGGATAACCGATGTTCTCTGCCGCACCGAGCGCCTCCTCCAGCGAATTGAGCAGCGGCGTGCCGGGCGTCATGGGTACGCCTGCGCTGGCCGCCAATTCACGCGCGCGGTGCTTCAGGCCAAACTCGCCAATCTGCTGCGCGGTCGGGCCAACGAACGTAATGCCCGCCTCTTCACAGGCGGCGGCAAACGGCAGGCTTTCGGAGAGGAAACCGTAGCCCGGCCAGATGGCTTCTGCGCCGGTCTGTTTGGCGGCAGCCAGAATTTTATCGATGCGCAAATAGCTGTCGCTGGCTTTGTCGCCGCCGAGGGCAATCGCCACATCGGCTTCTTTGACATGGCGCGCGTTACGGTCGGCATCGGAGTAAACGGCGACGCTTTTCACGCCGAGGCGCTTCAGGGTGCGAATCGCGCGGCAGGCGATTTCGCCACGGTTAGCAATAAGTACGGTGCTGAACATGGTTATTTACTCCCCTGAGAGGCCAGCCAGTTACGCCAGCCGCCGAATTCGGTAATTTCCAGCGCCTGTGACAGCACCGCCGGTTCACAGATAAAGCCTTTCACCACGCGACCATCAGCCAGCGTCAGAGATCCAATGCCGAGCGGTGCAGGGATTTCCGCCACGAACTCACCAAAACGCGCTAGCGGGATATCCCACAGCTCCACGGTGATGGCGGCACCGATGTCGCCACGCAGCAGGCCGGGCTTTTTGATCGGGCCATCGAGCAGCGCAAACAGGCGGTAGTGGCTGGCGGTTTGCGTCTCTTCCACCAGCACCGCATCGCGGGTGGTGAGCTGGAAATTGAGCGGCATACCGGTGAGATGCGCACCCACTACCGCCACGCGCACGTGATCGGCAGAAACCGGGAAGGCGGAGTGTTGAGCGGGCTGGGCTTTGCCGGTGGCGCCTAAGGTCAGCGCCATCTGCTGTTGCCACTGAATGCCGAAGCCCGCCAGCGCGCGATCCTGCCACGCAGGGGCAATCAGCGTGATACCTGCAGGCAGACCATCGGTGCGGAATGGGCCAGGCAACGCCAGCGCGCTAAGGTCAGCGAGATTGGTGAAGTTGGTGTAAGTGCCGAACTGCGAGTTGTAGCGCACCGGCTCCTGTTTCATCTCTTCCAGCGTATGAATAGTCGGCGAGGTCGGCACCACTAGCGCATCGAACTGCGTCAGGGTTTGCTGGATTTGACGCGTCAGCTCGGCGCGCAGGTATTCTGCCTGGTAAGCTTCCACGGCGGTGTATTTCAGGCCGCTGCTGACAATGCCGTGCACCACCGGATCCATCTCTTCCGGGCGGTTGATCATCTCACCAACAGCAACCGTGCGCTCGGCGACCCATGGGCCGTAATAGAGCTGCTCCGCCAACTGGTGGAACACGCTGAAGTCGATGGGGTGCAGCGTGGCACCACCCGCTTGCAGTTGCTCTAGCGCACTCAACCACGCCGCTTCGGCCTGCTTATCACCAAAGAATTCTGGTGAGGCCGGGATAGCAAAATCTGGCTGCGCTTTAAAGCTGGCTGGCGCAGTGTGTGGGTTGCTGCGCGAGTAAGCATCTCCGGCATCGTAACCGCCTGCGGCGGTGGCAACGGCGAAGGCATCTTCCACCGTCAGCGCGAAGACGGAGATGGTGTCATTCAAACGGCAAGCAGGCACTACGCCACTGGCCGAGAACCAGCCTTTGGTCGGTTTCAGACCGACGATGTTGTTAAAACCTGCCGGGACGCGACCGGAACCGGCGGTATCGGTGCCCAGTGAGAAGCCCACCAGACCGCGCGCCAGCACCGAAGCAGAACCAGAGCTGGAACCGCCGCTGACATATTCAGGGTTAAAGGTATTGCTCACCGCACCAAACGGCGAGCGCGTGCCGACTAAACCGGTGGCGTATTGGTCGAGGTTGGTTTTGCCGATCACCACCGCGCCGGCCGCTTTTAACTGTGCGACGACAAAAGCATCGGCTTCTGCGGTGTAGGTAAAGGCCGGGCAGGCGGCGCTGGTGGGCCAGCCGGCTATATCGATATTGTCTTTCACCGCAAACGGCACGCCAAACAGCGGCAGCGCAGCGGGATTGCGCAAGTAGCTGGCCAGCAAGGGTTCGATTTGCGCCTGCAGCTGTGCGGGCGTCGCCACATACAGCCAGGCGTTATCCTGCTGGTCGATGGCGTCGAGGTGTGCTGCCAATAATGCGCTGATGCACTGTGGGTCCTGCTGATAGCGGTGCTGCCAATCCTGAAGCGTGTATCCGAAGGTTGCTGCCATGAGTGAATTCCAACTGGTATACAAGATGGAATTCAACAGAGCAAAGCGCGTGCCATTTTTGTAAGTGGATGAATAGCTGTAGCTAACTGATATGCCATAAGTTTTTGTGATGATAATTTGCACAGCCACGGGGCAGATGGTGAGCAATCACGGTGCGCCTGCGTAAATTTTGTGAAGAACATGGCAAGAGACCGTTGGCCTGGTTAGCATGAGTTAAGTCTGGCATGAGCTGGATCGCAGCGAAGAGGAGAGCAGAGTGGAGAAGTGGCGTAACTGGATGATAGGGATCTGTCTGGTCAGCACGGCCAGCAGCGTATGGGCCGACTCGCTGGATCAGCAGCGGGCGCGTTATGCGCAAATCAAACAGGCTTGGGATAACAATCAAATGGACCAGGTCTCGCAGCTGATGCCGACGCTGCAGGACTATCCACTCTATCCATATCTGCAATACCGTCTGCTGGCGCAGGACCTCGATCAGGAAACGCCGCTGGCGGTGAAAAATTTTATTCAACAGTATCCGACATTGCCGCCTGCGCGCTCGTTGGCGACACGTTTCGTCAACGTGCTAGCACATCGTCAGGACTGGCAGGGCGTGCTGAGCTTCAGTCCGGATGAACCGAAACCGGTGCAAGCGCGCTGTAACTGGTATTACGCCAAGTGGGCCACCGGCCAGCAGCAAGTGGCGTTTGATGGTGCGAAATCAATCTGGCTGCGTGGTTCGGCGTTGCCGAACGACTGCGATCAGCTGTTCTCGGTGTGGCAAGCCTCCGGGCAGATGTCGCCGATCACCATCCTTGAACGTATTCGTTTGGCGATGAAAGCCGGCAACGACAGCCTGGTGAACTACCTCGCCAAAATGCTGCCCGCGGATTACCAAACCACCTCCAGCGCATTGATTGCGTTGCAGCAGAATCCGCAAACCGTCACCACCTTTGCCAGCACTCTCGGCCCGACCGATTTCACCCGTATGGCCACCAGCTATGCCTTTGCTCGCGTCGCGCGTGAAGATATGGACAACGCACGCATGATGATCCCGCAGCTGGTTCAGGCGCAAAAGATGAGCCAGGAAGAAGAGCAGGATCTGAAAGAGACGGTGGTGTGGCGCATGATGGGCGCCGACCTCACTTCTGAGCAGGCCCGTTGGCGTGATGCGGTGGTGATGAACAGCGAATCCACCGCGCTGGTGGAGCGTCGTGTGCGTCTGGCGCTAAGTCAGAACGATCGTCGTGGGCTCAACACCTGGATCGCACGTTTACCGGTCGAAGCCAAAGAGAAGGATGAGTGGCAATACTGGCAGGCCGATCTGTTGATTTCCCAGGGTCGTAAAGAGGAAGCCGAGGAGATTCTGCGTAAGCTGATGCAGGCGCGTGGCTTCTATCCGATGGTGGCGGCGCAGCGCCTCGGCGTGGAGTATCCATTGCAGGTCGATCAGGCCCCGGCGGCAGACAGCTCGGTAGTGCAGGGACCCGAGCTGGCGCGTGTGCGTGAACTGATGTACTGGGGGCTGGATAACCTGGCGCGCAGTGAATGGGCCAATCTGATCTCCAGCAAAAGCCATCCGCAGCAGCAGATGCTGGCGCGTTACGCCAATGAGCAGTATTGGTGGGATCTCAGCGTTCAGGCCACGATCACCGCGAAAATGTGGGATAGCCTGAAAGAGCGTTTCCCGCTGGCATGGGGCAATCTTTATCAGCAATACACCAGCGGCAAGGGCATCCCGCAGAGCTACGCCATGGCGATATCTCGCCAGGAAAGTGCCTGGAATCCAAAGGCGCGCTCACCGGTGGGAGCCAGTGGTCTGATGCAGGTGATGCCCGCGACGGCAGCGCATACCGTGAAGATGTATAGCATCCCGGGGTATGTGAACAGCAGCCAATTGCTGGACCCGCAGACCAATATCCAGATTGGTACGCAGTATCTGGAGTACGTGTATCAGCAGTTCGATCAGAATCGCATCTTCTCGTCGGCGGCCTATAACGCCGGGCCGGGTCGGGTGCGTAGCTGGTTGAATAACAGCGGCGGAAAACTGGATGCGGTGGCGTTTATCGAAACTATTCCGTTCTCAGAAACGCGCGGCTATGTGAAAAACGTTCTGGCTTACGATGCTTACTATCGCCACTTCCTTGGCAAGCCGGATAAGATTCTCGCTGATGGTGAGTGGAATCGCCGTTACTAGCTGTGCTATGCTTCCGTACTCGTCAATGAGTACGGAAGCCCTTCATGAGCCAACCTCTTACCTCCCAGCCAGATTCGGCTCAGCCTGTTGAAGATAACTGGCTGCGTTTTATCGATTTAATGCAAAACGCTTTTGCCGACGGCGTCTCTTTACCGTTGCTGCAACTGATGATGACACCCGACGAACGTGAAGCCTTTGGCACACGCCTGCGCATTATTGAAGAGTTGATGAACGGTGAGATGAGCCAGCGCGAGTTGAAGAACGAACTCGGTGTGGGGATTGCGACCATTACGCGCGGCTCAAATAGCCTGAAAGAAGCGCCTCCAGAGCTGAAACGCTGGTTGGAAGCGCGCTTGGGGCGCCGTTAACTATTGCTGATAAAGCGGGTGGGTGAACGGGCAGAGGGCCAGAATCAGAGCCTGATGGTAGACGCTGGAGCGGCTCAACAATCCGTGCGTGAAAGCGCCAATCGCACCGCCTTTCTGTTTGATATTCTCCACGCCGGTTAAGCGTGCCATTTCGTCCCCCAACTCATGCCCGGCAGCTAACCCCGCCAACACCACCGATGGTAGGGTGAAGCTAGCGGAACGTGATTCACCGCGCTGCTGGGCGTTTTCAATCACCATCCATGCAAAGGCGCAATCGCCTTCAATACCGGCTTCAATCGCTACCCAATAGTCAGAGTCTGGACGTTGCTGACGCGCATTCGCCACACGGGTACGTGCGCCAGTTCGCGTTTCGACATCACTTAACGGCTGCGCGGCGACGCCGCTCTCGACCTCGACCCCTTCAATGTGGCAGGATCCTTCGCCAAAGACGTCGTTGAACGCCTGAGCAATCGCGCGAATTTTTGCCGGGTTGATGGTGGCTGCGACAACATGGTACATAATTGTTTGAACCCTCAAGGCAAATTTGTCGCAGTATAACGGAAATTAAGCATGCTACAGGTCTATCTTGTTCGTCACGGCGAAACGGTATGGAATGCGGCCCGACGCATTCAAGGGCAGTCCGACAGTCCGCTGACGGAAAAAGGTGAGCAACAGGCCCATCAGGTGGGCGAACGCGTTAAATCGCTGGGCATTACCCACGTGATCGCCAGCGATTTAGGCCGTACGCGCCGCACCGCAGAGATCATCGCCGACGCTTGCGGTTGTGCGGTGACGCTGGATGCGCGCTTGCGTGAGCTCAACATGGGCTGTCTGGAACAGCGTCCTCTTGATGGCTTAACGCCGGAAGAGGAGGGCTGGCGAAAAACGCTGGTGGACGGCACCGAAGGTGGTCGTATACCGGGCGGTGAATCAATGTTGGAGATGGCCACGCGCATGCATGAAGCGCTGAATGCCTTACTGGAACTGCCAGCGGGCAGCCGCCCGCTGATTGTCAGCCACGGTATGGCTTTGGGTGTGCTGGTCAGTACTATCCTTGGTTTACCGGCGCATGCTGAACGTCGCTTACGCCTGCGCAACTGCTCGATTTCACGCGTGGATCATCAGCAAAGCGCGTGGCTGGCAGCGGGGTGGGTGGTAGAGACGGCTGGCGATGTGTCGCATCTGGATGCCCCTGCGCTGGATGAGTTACAGCGTTAATCGTCGTCTGGTATCGGTGCGCATGAACGCGCACCTTACGAAAATCGCACCCAATAATGTAGGGTCGTCATTTATGGCGACCGACGGGTAATGAAGCCAAAAAAATGCCGTCATCATGACGTAATGCTTGTCAGCTAAGCATGTGGTGATAACGCAGTCTGGTGCCGCTCAGGGGCTGGCTGTCCTCGCGCCGCTGACGCGGTACCTTCACTTCACTCGTCCGCCTGACGGACCGG
>OBJT01000206.1_pt1 | contig 15839 bp, 16 predicted proteins | sample 1519861 | NCBI WGS metagenome assembly OBJT01 (sample SAMN02401118, study PRJEB22541) | soil metagenome, isolate JX
GGTGATAACGCAGTCTGGTGCCGCTCAGGGGCTGGCGGTCCTCGCGCCGCTGACGCGGTGCCTTCGCGTCATTCGTCTGCCTGACGGACCGGCGGGGATGGCACATCGTGTGCCGCCCCGCCTTTCGCCCGCGTCCTGCGGGCTCTCCTGGCATACTCACTCTGTTCAGCGCTGCGAAATACCAGCCCCTGAGCGGCCCCTGCCTGCTCATAGACTTCAGTGCTTTGTTTATTAAGGGTTATTTCAATCGTGCCATGTAGTGGGTATCCACCATCTCGCCGTCGCGCATCGCAAAACGCTTCGCGGTGCCTTCGATTTCAAAGCCAAACTTCTGATACAAACCAATCGCTTTATGATTATCGGCGAACACGGTTAACTCAATCCGTGTTACCTGCAGCCAGTTGTCGCACAGGTCAATCATCGCCGCCATCAGCGCCGAGCCTACGCCGCGACGGTGAAAGGCGGGATCGACGCCCATGCCAAAGGATGCTGCATGGCGACGTCGTGCGACAGATTGCACTTCTAGCGTGATTTGCCCAGCCAGTTGATCGTCAATCATTGCCACTAGCATATGCACACCCGGACGTGGATTGCTAAGGCGTTCCTGCCATAGCGTGGGTGACTGGTGTGGCAGTTGCAATGTATTCGCCTGCGTCTCCGGTTGGCTGTAGAGATGTGTTAGTGCAGCAGCATCTTCTGGGATTACGTGGCGAATGACGATCTGACTCATAAAGCGACTCCTTGTGCAAAGTGAATAAAATCCCCTTTAACATCAAGGAATTCTCGCGGGTCGTCAATGGAAAATAATTCTTAAAAGGGGTTTACAGACGCGAATGATAATGATTATTATTGTCATGCGGACCGGGAACGTCTCCTGACATACCGGGTAAGCACGACATTGCTCACATTGCTTCCAGTGTTTCTTAGCCAGCTCGGGTGCTGGCTTTTTTTTTGCCTGCTATTTGCCTCCTTCATCTCCCTTGTTCGATCACCGCCAAAACGTTCAGCATTTTTGAACAGAGGCGTGAAGTTTTTCAGCTATCAATCAATCCCCCTCAAGCCCACACTGTAAAAAACATTGAGGAGAATTGAACATGATCTACGTACGCAAAGCAGAACAACGCGGTCACGCCAATCACGGTTGGCTCGATAGCTGGCACACGTTTTCCTTCGCCGATTACTACGATGCCAACTTTATGGGCTTCTCGGCCTTGCGCGTTATCAATGAAGACGTGATCGATGGCGGCCAGGGTTTTGGTACCCATCCGCATAAAGACATGGAAATCCTGACCTATGTGCTGTCCGGCACTGTGGAGCATCAGGACAGCATGGGCAACAAAGAGCAGATCCCAGCGGGCGAGTTCCAGATCATGAGCGCCGGTACCGGTGTGCGCCATTCGGAATACAACGCCAGTGAAAAAGATCCGCTGCATTTGTATCAAATCTGGATCATTCCAGAGCGCAAAGGCATTGAGCCACGCTATGCGCAGCGCCGCTTCGAAGATGTTAAAGGTCGTCAGTTTGTCCTGTCACCGGATGAGCGTGAAGGATCGCTGAAAGTGTTCCAGGACATGACTTTGTCGCGCTGGGTGTTTGCCGAAGGCGAATCCGACGCGGTGACTGTCGAAGCGGGCCGTCGTGTATGGATTCAGGTGGTGAAAGGGCTGGTGAGCGTAAATGGCGAACAGGTTGGCACCAGCGATGCGCTGGCGATCTGGGATGAGAGTGCGCTGACCATCAACGCTGACAGCGATGCAGAGATTCTGCTGTTTGATCTGCCGCCAGTGTAAATTCTGTGCTGTAAAGGGTGCCGCGACTGATTCCATGCGATCGGTTGCGGCGCAATGCATCACGCAGTTTTGGCGCTTACCGCCGCACAGCCTGATGATGACAAAAAATGATAGACTCATCGTATCTCTGACCTAAGGCGCATACGATGAAGAAGAAAAGGCCGGTACTACAGGACGTTGCCGATCGCGTCGGCATCACAAAAATGACCGTCAGCCGCTACCTGCGTAATCCCGATCAGGTCTCCGTGGCGCTGCGCGACAAGATCGCCGTCGCACTGGATGAACTCGGCTATATCCCTAACCGTGCCCCCGATATGCTCTCAAACGCCACCAGTCGCGCCATCGGCGTGCTGCTGCCTTCGCTCACCAACCAGGTTTTCGCTGACGTATTACGCGGTATCGAAACCGTCACCGATGAAGCCGGTTATCAAACGCTGGTGGCGCACTTCGGCTATAACGCTCAGAAAGAAGAGCTGCAGTTGCGATCGCTGTTGGGCTGGAATATCGATGGGGTGATCCTTACCGAACGCACCCACACGCCGGGCACGTTACGCATGCTGGAAGTGGCGGGCATCCCGGTGATTGAAATGATGGATTCCGTCACGCCGTGCCTTGATATGGCAGTGGGCTTCGATAACGTCGAAGCCGCACGTCAGATGACGCATGCTATTCTGAAAAAGGGTCATCGCCACACCGTTTACCTTGGCGCGCGCCTTGATGAACGTACTCTGCAAAAACAGCAGGGTTATGAGAAAGCGATGCATGAAGCAGGGTTAATACCGCATAGCGTAATGATGGAAGATGCTTCCTCCTTCAGTGCCGGTGCGCAGTTGTTGTGTGAGGCGCAGAAACGCTATCCCGAAACCGACAGCCTGTTCTGTACCAACGATGACCTGGCAGTCGGGGCGATGTTTGAGTGCCAGCGCCAGGGCCTGAACGTACCAGAGCAAATGGCGATTGCTGGTTTCCATGGCCATGATATTACCCAAGTGGTGACGCCACGTCTGGCCACGGTGTTAACGCCCCGTGAGCGCATGGGACGTGAATCGGCGGCAATGCTACTGGCGCGGATTGGCGGCGATGATAGCGTGACCCAGCCGCTGGATGTCGGGTTCGAAATTGCCGAAGGTGGCAGCATCTGATTTTGGCGATTTTTTGAGTCAGTTCACACTTTCGTGCTTTTCCGGCTAACAAGGGTTGCCAGCCTTCTTACTGGCTCCGACAATGGCAATCAAATTTGTTATCGGTAACATTGGCAGATGAACTGCCGGAGCGCAAAACAATGACAACGCCATCTCCATCGCACCACGTCTTTATCCTGATGGGCGTATCCGGCAGCGGAAAGTCTGCCGTCGCTAATCAGGTTTCTCATCAGTTGAGCAGCGCCTTCCTCGATGGCGACTTCCTCCATCCGCGTAGCAACATCATGAAAATGGCCGACGGTCATCCACTGGACGATAACGATCGTCAGCCGTGGTTGCAGGCATTGAATGATGCGGCGTTTGCGATGCAGCGCACCCAGGCCGTGTCGATTATCGTCTGCTCGGCGCTGAAAAAGTCCTATCGCGATATCCTGCGCCAGGGCAACGAGAACCTGAAATTCATCTATCTGAAGGGGGATTTCGAAACCATCGAATCCCGTCTGAAAGCGCGTAAAGGTCACTTCTTTAAGCCGCAGATGTTGGTCACACAGTTTGAGACCTTGCAAGAACCTGGGGCAGACGAGCCCGATGTACTGGTGGTTGATATTAATCATTCACTGGATGAAGTCGTTGCGGCCACGGTTGCGACCATTGAGGAAGCAATCAACAAGGGTTAGTGATGAGTACCGCAACGCTGGTGTTAACCGCAGCAGGCTCTGTCCTGCTGCTGCTGTTTTTGGTGATGAAAGCGCGTATGCACGCCTTTGTCGCCCTGATGTTAGTCTCTATTGGTGCCGGTCTATTCTCTGGCATGCCGCTGGATAAAATTGCCGATACCATGCAAAAAGGCATGGGCGGAACGCTCGGATTTCTCGCCATCGTGGTGGCATTGGGCGCGATGTTCGGCAAAATCCTACATGAAACCGGCGCGGTCGATCAGATTGCTATCCGCATGCTGAAAGCCTTTGGTGAAAACCGGGCGCACTACGCGATGGGGATTGCCGGATTGATCTGCGCGCTGCCGCTGTTCTTTGAAGTGGCAGTGGTCTTACTGATCAGCATTGCTTTTGCCGTGGCGCGTCGTACCAATGGCAACTTAGTGAAGTTGGTCATTCCACTGTTTGCCGGTGTGGCGGCCTCAGCGGCGTTTCTGCTGCCGGGACCGGCCCCGATGCTGCTGGCTTCACAGATGCACGCTGATTTCGGTTGGATGATCCTGCTGGGCCTGTGTGCGGCGATTCCCGGCATGCTGATTGCGGGGCCGCTGTTTGGCAGCTTTATTGCTCGCCATGTCAATTTCAGTGCGCCTCCCGAAGACCATCAACCGGACGTAGAAGAGGGCAAACTGCCGTCGTTTGGCTTCAGCCTGGCGTTGATTTTGTTCCCGCTGCTGCTGGTGGGCCTGAAAACCATCGGTGCGCGCTTCACCACACCGGATTCACGTCTTTATGAGTGGCTGGAGTTTATCGGCCATCCGTTCACGGCGATCCTGCTGGCGTGCCTGGTGGCGATCTACGGTCTGGCTTATCGCCAGGGCATGGACAAAGAGAAGGTGATGCAGGTGTGCGGCAGTGCGCTGCAACCGGCAGGCATTATTCTGCTGGTGATCGGTGCGGGTGGCGTGTTCAAGCAGGTGCTGGTGGATTCTGGCGTAGGTCCGGTATTGGGCCACGCGCTGACCGGTGCCGGTATGCCGATTGCGCTGGCGTGCTTCATCCTTTCCGGTGCGATCCGCGTGATTCAGGGATCGGCGACGGTCGCCTGTTTAACCACGGTCGGTTTAGTGATGCCGGTGATTGAACCGCTGCACTATAGCGGCGCGCAGCTGGCGGCGCTGTCGATTTGTATCGGCGGGGGCTCCATCATTATCAGCCACGTCAACGATGCCGGTTTCTGGCTGTTTGGTCGTTTCACGGGCGCAACGGAAGGTGAAACGCTGAAGACCTGGACGCTGATGGAAACCATCTTAGGCACCACGGGTGCGATTGTCGGTATGATCGCGTTCAGTTTGCTGTCGTAATATTTTCCAGGTGCGCATGAATGCGCACCCTACAAAAACCCGCACACCCCAACTGTAGGGTCGCCATTTATGGCGACCTGGCCAAACACCAAAACCAATCGATGACGCCATTAATGGCGACCTGGCAGTCAGTCTTCATCTCGCTCATCATCTGGCTGATCCAGCACCGTATACGCCACGGCGCAGAACAGCGAATTCAAACGTTTCATATCCCCTAACAGCCCTAAATGCAGGGAACTGGTCTCAATGCTCTGCACATTTTGCTGATGCAAACGCTCGACGTGAGTATGCGAAAAGCGGCGAATCAGAATACGGAAGCGATGTTTGGCGCGGCGAAGGCGACGTGCGCTCGGGATATCTTTGGACAGAAACACCGACAGGCTGAGGCGCAGGTTATTGAGCACCTGCTCCTGTAGCGTGTTCAACTCTTCCAAACCTTCGGGTGAAAATGCCCGCCGGGCGTTCAGCGATTTCACCGCCACGTCCCCACACATGCGTTCGATAATATCGCCTGCCTGCTCGAGATTCAGTGCCATTTCAATGATTTCCGCCCAGCGCCGCGAATCCTCTTCGGCCAGGTCCTCTTTTGGCATACGCGCCAGATAGAGCTTAATGGCGGTGTACAACACATCCACATCATCATCTAACCGCCGCACTGCGCGCTCTTCTCGCAGTTCACCATGCACCACTTTGTTGAATGACTCCATCATCTGCTCAACCACATCGCCAATGCGCAGCGTTTCGCGCGCGGCGTTGGCCAGCGCCAGTGCAGGCGTGTCCAGGGCGCTTCTGTCGAGATGTTTTGGCCGCAAATGGACATCGGTTTCGGGATCGTCGGTAATCATGCGGCGGCACAAACGCGCCATCGGTTCGGCGAAGGGCACCATAATCAGACAGCGGATCAGGTTGTAAAACACGTGGAAGAAGATCACCAGTTCTTCATCGTCTACCGGCATTTTGTCGAGGAGATCGGCGACATAATTCACCAGCGGCAGGATCGCCAGACTGCCAATCAGCTTGAACAGCAGACTGCCGAGCGCCACACGTTTGCCTGCTGCGTTAGAACCGCTGGCGTTGATCATCGCCAGTAAGCCACTGCCGAGGTTGGCGCCAATCACCAGGCAAAGTGCGACTTTGAATGAAATCACATCTGCGGCGGTCAAGGTGGCGGTGATCAGCACTGCCGCCAGGCTCGAGTAGCTGATGATGGCGAATACCGCGCCGATCAGTGCATCCAGCATGACATCGCCGGTCAGCGTGGAGAACAGTACCTGTAAGCCCGCAGCCTGGGTAATCGGTTTAGCCGCGGCCACTATCAGCTGTAGCGCTAACAGAATTAAGCCGAGGCCAATGGCAGCACGACCCATTTGTCCGGCCCGCGTCTGCTTGCGGCTGAGGAAGAACACCACGCCAAAGAAGATAAAGAGCGGTGACAGCCAGGAGAGATCGAAGGTCAGAATACGCGCCATGATGGCGGTACCGACATCAGCACCGAGGACCACAACCAGAGCTGGCGTGAGACTAACCAGATTCTGGGCAACAAATGAGGTGACGAGTAAGGTGGTGGCGTTACTGCTCTGTACCAGCGCAGTGACACCAATCCCGGCGAGAAACGCCATGGGTTTCTTTTCTACGCTGCGGCTGAGAATGCGCCGCAGATCGGCACCGTAGACACGCATGATGCCAGTACGCACGATGTGCGTGCCCCACACCAGCAACGCCACGGCAGATAATAGGTTTAGTAGGGTTAACACGTCAGACGATTCCTCATCCTTCAGGATTTAATCGTACCCACTGTCCGCCGAAGGGTGAGGGCGCGCCTGAAGGCGCCCGCTGAATGGCGCGAGGGCCATCCTTACAACGACAACAGGGCTGCATTGGAACAGGATGCCGCCGCGTTGCGTTGCCAATTTTTCGTTAAAATTAAGCGACCTGGCGCAACGTCGACATCTCTAACTGTAGACCAATTTGCATGCCATTAGGGTGCAAATCCGCTACGCTTCGGTTCAATACATCCACCGACAGCTCAACGCTATTGGCCAATACACGATAGCGAATGACGTTACCGAGCAGGCTGTGGCTAAGGATAGTGGCCGGGATACCCTCTTGTGGCGTAGTCAGGCGGATCGATTCAGGGCGAATCGCCACCTGGCCGCTAAATGTCTGGCCGGTGAGTTGCGTGGCTTGTTCAGCGCTCAGCAAGTTGTAGTTGCCAATAAATCCGGCAGCGAACACATCGGCAGGCTGGGTATAAAGCGCCTCGGCGTTGCCGTTCTGCACGATCTTGCCACGGTTCATCAGCACGATACGGTCCGACAGCGTTAACGCCTCTTCCTGATCGTGGGTGACGAAAATGGTGGTGAGCTTCAGCTCTTGCTGGATATTACGAATCTGTTCACGCAGGTGGCGACGAATTCGCGCATCGAGCGCTGACAAAGGTTCATCCAGCAGGAGCAGGCGGGGACGGGTGATCAGCGAACGCGCCAGCGCCACACGCTGACATTGGCCACCAGAGAGCTGATGCGGATAGCGGCGGGCAAAATCAGTCAGTTCAACCAGTGCCAGCGCTTCCATCACCCGTTTTTGAATATCACCGCCCGGCAGTTTTTGCATTTTCAGCCCAAACGCAACGTTCTTCTCCACCGTCATATTGGGGAACAGCGCATAGCTTTGGAACACCATGCCGATGGTGCGCTTCTGTGGTGGCAGCGGAACAATATCCTGGCCCTGCAGCAGAATTTTTCCACTGTCGACATCGGTCAATCCAGCAATGCAGCGCAGCAGCGTTGATTTGCCGCAGCCGCTCGGGCCGAGCAGGGTAACAAACTCGCCTTCATCGGCACTGAAGTCGATATTTTCAAAGATGCTGGTCGGGCCGTAGCTTTTATTCAGTTGGGTGACATTCAGGTAACTCATGGTCAGCCTCGTTCAGGATTGAGGGCATTCGCCAGCCAGGTGACCAGCAGGACGACGGCAAAATAGGAGATCACCAGCGCGCTGGTGAAGTGGCCGCTGCCGTTACGCATATTGTAGAGATACACCTGCAAGGTTTCATAGCGGGTGCCGACTAGCAGGTTAGCGAATACGAACTCACCTATCAGGAAAGAGAAGGAGAGCAGCACGGCGATGAACACCCCTTTGCGCAGATTGGGCAGCACCACGAACAGCGCAGCCTGCCAGGTGCTGGCACCCAGCAGATGGGCAGCATCGATCAGCTCTTTTAGGTTAATCGCCTGCATATTGTTGGCGATCGCACGGTAGATAAACGGCAGCGCAATGGTGAAGTAGCAGCCGATGAGGATCCACGGCGTACCCGTAATCATCAAAGGAGAAGACGAGTAAAGCTGCAACAGGCCAACGGATGACACCACCGGCGGCACGGCGAACGGCATCAGAATCAGCACGTTCATTACCGCATCCAGCTTGGGATAATAGTAAGCGATCACAAACATCGCAGGCAGCACCAGCACTAGCGAGAACAGCAGCGCGCCAAAACAAATTAGCAGTGAATGGCCAAGCGCCGTTAAGAAGCGCGGATCGCTCCATAACGCGATCAACCACTTCAAGGTGAAGCCCCGCGGCAGAATGGTGTCACTCCAGTCAGTGGAGATGCCATACAGCAGCGTCGCCAGCAGTGGGGCGGCGAGGATAACCAGCAGGAGCCAGATAATAAGACGATGATAAATTTTTTCCGCGCGAGACACGTTCTACTCCTGTGATTTCGCGTTGAGATAGCTGCGGCGCACCAGATACTGCTGCACCACGGTAATCAGCGCCATAATCAGCACCAGTAACATCGCCAATGCACCGCCGGTATTGGGGTCGAGCGAGATGTCGCCGGAAACCAGCGCAGCAATACGTACGGGTACCACGTTAAAGTTGCCGGTGGTCAGCGCATAAATGGTGGCGTAAGCGCCGAGCGCATTGGCCAACAAAATCACAAAGGTGCCGAGTAGCGCCGGGAACAGGATCGGCAAACCAATGTGCCACCAGTAGCGCATGCGGCTGGCACCCAGCAGCGCCGCCGACTCTTCCCAATCTTTGCGCAGCCCATCAAATGCCGGATAGAGCAGTAGAATGCCGAGTGGAATTTGGAACCAGGTGTAAACCAGCACCATGCCATCACGCGAGAACAACTTGAACCCTTCCATCATGCCGTAATGGCGCAGCAGCAGCGTCAGGCAACCGTTCATGCCCAGCAGAATCACAAAGGCAAAGGCCAGCGGGACGCCGGCGAAGTTGCTGGTCATATTGGTGAATGACATCAGGAAGCGTTGAAAACGACCGCTGCCCAACTGATGTAGCGAATAGCCGGCGATCAGCGAGATCAGCAGGCCGTAAATGCTCGACCAGATGGAGATATCCAGTGACAGGCGAAATGCCTGTAGATAAAACGGTGAGGTCAGAATATCGGTGTAGTTATCGATGCCCCAGCGTTCATTCATGTCGCTCCAGAAGCTGTTGATGGCAATCCACAGCAGCGGCGCGAGCTGGAAGGCGATCCAGAAAATCGTAAAGGGCAGCAATAGCAGGGTGGCGAGCGTTTTGCCCTTCATTAACGCGGCTCCGCCAGCAAACCGTGACAGACCGGTTTATCATGTTCAACGCCAAGCAGCGTACAAACAATGCCACAGAGTTCAGTTTGCTGCGGTTCGAGGTCGGGCTGGCGCGAGAAGCCTGTGCCAAACACAAACAGCGGGACCTGCGTCTCTTCCGGCAAAATGCCGCCGTGTGAACGGTCATCGTTCATGCCGTGGTCGGCAGTGACAATCACTTGGTAGCCCGCGGCGAGCCAGCCGGGCATCCACTGTGACAAATAGCCATCGGCCATACGTGCACGGTTGCGGTATTGCGGCGATGACAAACTGTGCTTATGTCCGGCATCGTCAATATTCATCGGGTGAATCAGCAAAAAGTCAGGATCGTGGTTCAGACGCAGGCTCTCGGCATCTTCAAACAGGTGTGAATCCGGATAACTGTCGTCCCAGTAAAAGTGGCCGTATTGAATCGGCAAATCGGGAGCGACGGTGTGACGATCGCGTGCATTGTTGAACGGGGATTGGTTATAAAGTTCACTCACCCAGTGATAGGCGGCAGCGGCGGTGGTTAATCCGGCGGCACGTGCGTAATGGAAGATGCTGCGCTGATTGCTCAAGCGATTGACGCCATTATGAATAATGCCGCTCTGCACTGGCGGAATACCGGTCAAAATGCACTCGTATAGCGGTCGCGACAGCGAAGGCAGTTCGCAGGTGAGCGTGTAATATTGGCCGTTGCCCTGTTTGCATTCGGCAAACAGATAGCCCATCGCATGCTGTGCCACCTGATTGCTCAGGCCATCCAGTACCACCAGGATTGTTTTCATTCCCGTTCCTTACCAGGTGCGCATAAATGCGCACCCTACGAAATCAATCATACGTAGGGTCGCCATTTATGGCGACCGTTCAAGCTGGCGCGCATAAAAGGAGACCCCACAGAACATTACTGCTTCATATTAATAATCACGTTCTCTTGCCACAGGCGCGGCAGCATTTTGGACGTCTTATCCCATGCAGCCTGGTCTTTAATTGGGCGTGCATTTTTATATTCAGACTGCGGCAGTAGTTTGGCCTGCACATCTGCTGGCAGCGTTAAATGCTCAGCACGGATTGGGCGTGCATAACCCTTCGCCAGGTTGATTTGACCTGCATCCGAGAAGATGTATTCACGCGCCAGTTTGGCGGCGTTCGGGTGCTTGGCATATTTGTTGATGATGGTGCTGTAACCGGAAATCACGGAACCATCAGAAGGGATCACCACTTCATAGCGGTTCTTATCAATCTGGTCGCGGTAGTTCAGACCGTTGAAGTCCCATACTACGGCAACCTGAATCTCACCTTTCTCGATGTTGGCAATCACCGGATCGGTCACGCCGAGACGGCCTTCTTTCGCCAGCTCACCAAAGAAGCTCAATGCCGGTTTCAGGTTCTTCTCATCACCGCCCATGGCGTAGTTAGCGGCCAGTACGCCGTTAGCCGCCTGAGCTGCGACACCGACATCACCGATAGTGACCACATACTTACCTTTTTTCAGATCGGCCCAGCTGTGCGGTGCATCTTTTACCTGCTGTTTGTCGATCAGGAAGGCGATGGTGCCGGTATAGGCCAGCATCCAGTTACCCTCTTTATCTTTCGCCCAGCTTGGGATTTGATCCCAATGGGTCGGTTTATACGGCTGTGCCACGCCTTTGGTGACCGCGATAGGGCCAAAAGCTGCGCCCACATCACCGATATCCGCGCTGGCGTTCTCTTTCTCTGCATCAAATTTAGCCAGCTCTTGCGCCGATGACATATCGGTATCGCTGTGCTTTAGGCCATATTTGCTGCTGATGTCATTCCATGTGTCTTTCCAGTTCGCCCAGCTGTCTGGCATACCGACGCTGTTGACCTGGCCCTCAGCGCGCGCGGCTTTTTCCAGCGCGGCAAGGTCGTTATCGGCGGCATGCGCGGCGGGCAGCGCAAGCAGTACGGCACTGGCTACTACAGAGGAGATAAACGCTTTCATCTCGGTTGCTCCGGGTGTAAGTTGTGGGACATCTTGGTCTAGTCCAGCAAGAACCGAGCCAATGTAGCCCGTGTAGATGAAGGTTTTATGACCATGGTGGTGAAATGTGGCGTGACGCGCAGCTCCACATGCGGATACAGCGCGCGAAAGCGTGGGATATGCCTGTCATATTGTAGTCATCGAACTGTCATAGTGCAGATTTGCCCCAAAATGAGGCTAGAGAAATGTCGTCAAAGACAGTGGATGTGATTGCTGCGGCGCTAAGTGAACGTATTGAAAACGGTGAATTTGCCAGCGGGCGCTTGCCAGCTGAGCGCAGCTTAAGTGAACACTATTCCACCACGCGCATTACGCTACGCGAAGCACTGGGCTTGCTGGAAGCGCAGGGCATCATCTATCGCGAACTTCGGCGCGGCTGGTTTCTCGCGCCGCCGCGGCTGGTATACAACCCGGCCCATCACAGCCACTTTCATGCGATGGCGGCAGAACAAGGGCGTATCGCCACAACGGAAGTGATTGAGGCACGTGAAGTGCCGGCGCAACTGGCCATTGCCCGCCATCTGGCTTTGCTGGAAGGGGATGTGGTGTACCGCATTCGCCGCCTGCGTCGCATTGATGGCCGCGCGGTGCTTTATGTCGAGCACTACCTTAATCCGGCATTTTTCCCCGGTTTACTTGAGGAAGACCTGACACGCTCGCTGACCGATCTCTACGATCAGCGTTACGGCATTCGCTACGGCGGCGCGCGTTTTACTATTTTACCGGGGCCGCTACCTGCGCGTGCCGCACCGACGCTTAATGTAGCCAGCGGCACGCCTGGGCTGCTGATCACACGCATCAACCGTGACCTTCAGGGACGGGTCATTGACTGCGATTGTGAGTACTGGCGCTATGACGCGCTCTGCGTGGATGTTGACGTGTAGTGTATTGTGATTTTGATCACGCTACAGCATGATAGCGCCAGTGAGTTCTCGTACGTTAAGGCGCAAAAATGACAACAAAATCAGCGCCGGGGCAGCTAATTGCTTCGGTATTGCAGTGGGTTCTAAACATTGGCTTGGTCACGCTGGCCATCATTCTGGTGGTGTTTCTTGGAAAAGAGACCATCCATTTAGCCAACGTGCTCTTCAGCACCGGTGAGCAGGCGTCTTCCTATCTGCTGATTGAAGGCATCGTTATCTATTTTCTCTATTTCGAGTTTATCGCGCTGATCGTGAAATACTTCCAGTCGGGCTATCACTTCCCACTGCGCTATTTCATTTATATCGGTATCACTGCGATCATTCGTTTGATCATCGTCGACCATAAAAATCCATTCGACACGCTTTACTACTCGGCAGCGATCTTGATTTTGGTGATCACCTTGTGGCTGGCAAACAGTAATCGCTTGAAACGCGAATAATAAATCTTCTTTCTCTGACGTGGCACAACCAACAGTGCCACGTCCGTTTCTCTGCGTTAAACTAGGGCAACTTTTTTTCCGGAGATGTCCTGATGTCGCATCAAGCGCTGCGCCAGTTGCGCGCACTGCACTGGCTGCCAGCCACTTCCCCTTCACTTTCGCCCGCCTTACTCGACTGGTTACTGGAAGAGGATTCCATGACGCGTCGCTTTGAGCAGCATTGCCAGAAAGTGACAGTTGAGCTCATCCGCGAAAGCTTTATTGGTGCCGATGAGATGGCGCAAGAAGCAGAGTTTCTGCCAGCCGATGAACGATTTTGGCTGCGTGAGATCGTGCTATGTGGCGATGGCGAGCCCTGGTTAATCGGACGCACCGTGGTGCCAGAAAGCACGCTGAATGGGCCAGAAATGATGCTGCAGAATTTGGGAACGCGCCCGCTAGGACGTTATCTGTTTGCTTCTTCAACGCTTAGCCGTGATTTTATTGATCCCGGCCAAGTGGATGATTTATGGGGCCGTCGCTCGCGCTTGCGTTTGTCGGGTAAACCGCTGATGTTAACTGAACTGTTTCTTCCGGCGTCGCCGCTGTATCGTGCGCTGGAGCAAGGATAAAGGATTGTGGAAAAGACCTTAACCATGACCAAATGGCAGGCTTATCGCCGCCTGATGCGCATTGATAAGCCGATCGGCACGCTCTTACTGCTGTGGCCTACCATGTGGGCACTGTGGCTCTCGGGCATGGCTGTGCCGCCTCTGTCAGTGCTGGTGGTGTTTGTACTTGGTGTATATGTGATGCGTGCTGCGGGTTGTGTGATCAACGACTATGCCGATCGCAAAGTCGATGGACACGTGAAACGTACCGCTTCACGTCCCTTGGCGAGTGGTGCCGTAAGCGAAAAAGAGGCCAAAATTTTGTTCGTGGTACTGGGACTGGTGGCATTTGCACTGGTGCTGACCATGAATCGTATGACGATTCTGCTCTCGTTTGCTGGGCTAGCGTTAGCCTGGGTCTATCCGTTTATGAAACGCTTTACCCATTTACCGCAAGTGGTATTGGGTGCGGCGTTCGGTTGGGCTATCCCAATGGGATGGGCAGCAGTGAGTGAGTCCTTGCCCTTTGTTTGCTGGTTGGTATTCCTGGCGAATATCTGTTGGACAGTGGCCTATGATACGCAATATGCGATGGTGGACCGAGATGATGACCTGAAAATTGGCGTGAAATCCACGGCGATTCTGTTTGGTCGTTACGACAAACTGATCATTGGCTTGTTGCAACTGGCTACGCTCGGTCTTATGGCGCTGGTGGGCATGATGCTCAATCTGAATGGCGCATTTTACTGGTCGTTGTTATTAGCGGGTGGCTTGTTTGTGCATCAGCAAAAGCTGATTGCTCAGCGCGAGCGTGATCCTTGTTTCCAAGCGTTCCTGAACAACAATTATGTTGGTTTGGTACTGTTTATTGGTGTTTTATTGAATACCCAGCCGTTTATTGATCTGTTCTAAGCGGCAGAGACAATAAAAAGGGGCGACCAACTGGTCGCCCCTTTTGCGTGCTGGCCCAGATAATTAATCGTGGGTAACCGCGCTTTCGATGGTCAGACGGACGTCGCTGGTGATGAGGTCCGCCAGCATCTGCCACATGATATGGGTACGCTCCGCGTCAGCATCACCGGAATCGCTGATGTAGCCTTCGTCACGCAGTGACAGGACCAAGGTCGTGAACACGGCTTTATCGAAGAATTCCGGTGCATTAATGCCGTGCAGCACTGACAGACGTTGAGCCAGCGTACGGCTCTCTTTCTCCAGCGTGCCACGATTGATTGTCGGCTTAGCACTCAGAATGGCAAAGGTGATAGCAAAACGCTGCAACGTTTCGCGAATGCCGGCCGCCAGCAGCTGCAGTGAGCGGTGACGTGCCGGGTTCATGCGTAACTGACCTTCCTGCAAGGTAATCAGACCCTGGCGCGCCATTTCTGCGCACAGCGCATCCAACAGCGCAGGGAGTTCTGTGGTGTCCCAACGCAGGAACAACTCACTCTTCAGCATCGGGTAGACCAGACTGACCTGACGCAGCAGTTCGGCTTCACTGGTTTCACGATGCTGCTGCACAATGGCGGCGATCAGCGACGGCATCACCAACATGTGGTGAATGTTGTTGCGATAGTAGGTCATCAACACCGCCTGCTCGCGCGGCAGAATGATGATATCGCCGATGCTGTCCTTCTCGGTTTCAAACTTGTTCATGCCCATGGCGTGATCAAGCAACGCCTCGGCGCTCATATCCGGTACGGTAGCTTCTGGCGAATAAGGCACATTACGCAGCAGTTGGGTGTAACACTCAAGCTGCTCAATCAACTGTTCGCGGGTGAGCGAGCGCTGACGTGATGCCAACAAGGCAGTCACGCACAGGTTCATGCCATTGGCCGCACCGGCTTCATTGATACGTACCATCAAACGTGCCGCAATATCATTCACTGTTGGCGTCATCCACGCTGGACGCTGTGGCTCGATAGGGTCTATTGCATCACGCCAATCTGGAACATTCTTGTTCAGATAGTTCATCAACGGCAAAGGTTCGCCGAAGTTGACATAGCCTTGGCCAAGATTGCGTAACTTACGCAGGCCGCGCACCATTTGCAGGAAGCTTTCTTTTTCCTTGGCTGCCCCGCGCAGTTCTTTCGCGTAAGTACCGACCTCCATCACGTGTTCATAACCGATATAAATCGGCACGAAAGTGATAGGGCGGCTGCCACCGCGCAGCATCGCTTGCAGCGTCATCGACAGGGTGCCGGTTTTAGGATCCAGCAAACGACCGGTACGTGAGCGTCCACCTTCAACAAAGTACTCTACCGAATAACCGCGACTGAACAATTCGCCGAGATACTCACGGAACACGGTGGAGTAGAGCTTGTTGCCCTTGAAGGTACGACGAATAAAGAATGC
>OBJT01000207.1_pt1 | contig 15817 bp, 15 predicted proteins | sample 1519861 | NCBI WGS metagenome assembly OBJT01 (sample SAMN02401118, study PRJEB22541) | soil metagenome, isolate JX
TATGAATAGTCGGCAGAGTAACAGGACGAAGCTCGCCACGATCAATATCAGCAAAAAAGGCTTCTCTCCAGGCAGTCATTGATGCTGGTTCTCCTTCAAGAGCGGATTTAGGACTGGCACCCTGAAGGGTTTCCATAGCGTAGTGACAGAAGGAGGCCCAAATACTTAAAGAAGCTGTGTTTTCCTGAAAAGCATCTGGTGACAAAAGGCAAAGAGCCTTGGGATTTTCAACCCATCTGATATTTGGACTTGATCCCAATGCCAATGTCATGATTTTACTGGCTTCTCTGATAATGAGTGGCATCATTGTATCTGGAGATGCTACCTCAGAGGTTTTTAATACAATTTCTGGTTGACCAGGCTCATCAGCACAGCTGAACGACCAGCCCTCTTTTTCTATCATTTCAGCAACCAAAAAAGATAATGGTCCTGTCATTACATTTTCATGAGTATCAGAAAAAAATGATGTTGGATCCGCAGAAGCACGCGCCGGTAGAGGGATATGGGCGAGAGGAATGTTAGGTAGTGGTTTAGGCTGTTTCATATATTAGATTGTAGCCCACAACTTACAAGGCGCAATATACGGCTTGACCTAAAACGAATGGGGCGCGATACTGCGCATATATAATGGAGCCTCTTAATGTTCAACCGCACCCGCCGCACAGCATCCTCTACAGCTAAAAAGACCATCAATTATGGTAAGAAAGTTATTAGTTATGAGGAGCTTTCTAAAAATGGCAACTTTATTAAAGACTTATTTTCAAGGTTGCTTCCTAAGAAAAATCAACAAGTCCGTGAAGAAACATTTGCCAATGCGTATCAGCGCAAAAACATGGATGAGGAGCAGCTAGCCCTCAGCTATAAATATTATGCAATGCGTTTCTATATTTTTGCCTTGTTTGGATCACTAGATACCGCCCTACTGCTACACTTTGGGTTCGATGGCCAATTCCTGATGGCTTGGCTTTGTTTTGTTTTCCTTTTGGTATGTCTTTCGCTGTGTTTCCAGGCTTCATTTAGAGCCTTACAGATTGATCGCCGTGAACTGTTTGATGTTCAATATTGGCTTCATAACCCGGGCGCCTGGATCCCTAATTGGGCACTTAGTCCACAGCAGCCCACGACCACTGGTAAGCAAATGAAGACCAGTGATCAATCAAAAAGGAATCTCTCCAAAACAAGCCGTAATCGTGGAGACAGAAAATGAGTATTACTGAACAGCATGTTGAAAAAAGGTCTCCCGGTGAACGCATTACCGTAGGTAGAGGCACGTCAGCTGTTAACTTAAGAACTTCTGTGGTTCAAGAATTCTGGAAAAACAGAGACGAACGTATTGCAAGAATTCTTGGACATATGGAAAACGTTGAAGATTGGCAGGTGGATGATCAAGACAAAGTCATTGGTGCTTTGACTCGCCTGGCCCAACGTATTGACCACTCTAACGGCAAAACTCTTTCCAATCGGACTGACGCATTGCTTAATATCATGGCTTATATGAAGTCTTCACGAGCAATGAGACTCCTGGAATGGCTTGATTCACGTTTTCATAATGAATTAGCCCTTCAACTGGTAGAGAGGGCAACCAGCCGTGATGATGACCCCCGAGCACTGCTTTTGCTAGAGCGCCTTCAGACTTTACGTAGCCTGGCCTTACTTGGTCGAGTCTTTTCCCCCTCAAGAACACGACTTGTGTCTGAGCTTTTAAGAAATAATGAAGCCCGAATTAAAGAAATGGGCTCTATGCCAGAAAGTGAAACATAATAAAAAAGCGGCTTATATAGCCGCTTTTTTAAACCAGTCTTTTTCTGGTTCTATCATTAAAATTTCAGGCTCATTAGTGCAGCGCTCTAGCCTCAAACCTACTGCAGGCAATCCCATAGAATAAGCTTCTAACATCTCAGGCAGATATTGGCGGCTGTCATCAATAATTACTCCACGCTGACGCTTGTTGTTTAGATAATACACATGTTTTACCAAAGCATCGATAGAATATTTAAACAGAACACGCGCACTATCAAGATCATTAGGCTTTGCTGACCTTCTAAATAAAGTCATTTTTACTTTGCCAGGAAAAACCTCTCGCCAGTCCTGAGGCCCCAACTTATTTAATGCTCGATTAATCGCATTTCGCCATGCTTTTTTGTACCTGAAAGACTCATATTTTCTTACCTGCATGATCTGGAAAAGATCATTAAGGCTAATTAATTTTGCCCCCTCAAAAAGGATAGATAACACACCATTATCCTTATCCAATTCAATGGTAACAATGGAGTTATTAATGCTGTTAATTACAGGCTGGACCTCAATACCCAAACTTCTTTTTTTAGGTTTTGAACCTGGTTCCAAAGACAAACTTTCAGGCTTGATCTTTTTCTTTTTAGCAGGCGATGGCGGAGATTGAGTCTCGGTTTGTTGGCCACGCCGGTTCATCCACTCTTGTAGTTGTTCTTCAGTCCATCTTGGCGGTGAATTTTTACTCATACCCTCGATTTTAATACAGTACCTTCTTTAAAATCAACCCCCATTAAAAAAGCCACCCTAAGGTGACTTTTTTATGATTACAAACTATTTCCTTTAGGTCCTATGGATAGGCCTGGTCCCTGATTACCGGATGGAGAGATAGAATCAACAATCACATCCATGGCGACTTTACGACGCCCATAATTAGGATCTGCCACCATAGTATGTAAAGCTTCAAAATCAAAATTGCTAGTTAGGGCGTGGGCAGCCTCAGACATGCCAGGAACGCTTTTAGCATACTCATAAGAATTATTATCAAATTGGAAGGAGGGCTGATTGGCCTGAAATGATGAAGCAGCCTTCCTCATACTCTGCGGCGAAGCCAATGCAGCTTTGGCTGGATCCACTGTCATCAGAATATTACCTGATAAACCATGAAGGTTATAGCGAGGATTTTTTTGATTGGATATATCGATCATTGTTTAGGTTCCTTGTATTCTTTCAAAATAACACAATCAAGAGAAGTGCGCCAATCACACAGAGGCTTGGGGCTTAACCACCTGAATACCACCAGGCTGCTCACGATTAGTTGCAGCCATACGCTCATTGATAAGATCATCAATGGTTCTACCAGCTACTGCCTCATTGTCATTAAGAATGGGGACACTCACTGATTGTACTACCAAAGGAATATGGAACATTGGCGGGCCAGAATCCACAACCAGCTCTTCTTCATCCAAGCAAATAAAACGCCCCTCAAAGAACCTGAAACGTGTTAACACTTCAGCCAAGTTTGCATCTAAAATTGGAAAAGATACGGTAAAGGCTGGGAGATCTGTTAAATCCTTACCATCTCCAAATTGCCTTGCAGCAACCAAGGTCAACCGGGCTTCAGCAGGAGTATCCAATTGTAGGACAGCGCGCTTCCATCGAATTCTAGATAACCATTCAGCTTCTACCGATTGAGCGCCCAGGAAAACACCTTTTCCGTAACGTGGACGACGAGGTGCCCCCAACAAAAAGCGCTGGCTTACCCACTTACCCAGCTCCAATCCACTACGCGTAACAACAACGTCATCAGATAAATTATGCCAACGAGACTGCCAGTCCAAAAGCAGCGCAAAACCAGCGATGTGTTCAATATATTCTTTCATGGGCGCATGTTAGCGTGGGATAAGAAGGACGCAATGGCATTTAGACAAATTAATAAGCCCCAGCATAGCCAGGGCTTATCATGTATCTTAGAGGCACTTTAAAATAATTAACGAGGTTTTCTTTTACGGACTTGTGGAGTATTACCCACACTATCCAAATGAACTTCAGCGATACCCTGTTCGTTTACAGCCTTTAAAATTTGAGGACCACACGGATGTGTATCTAGAAAGTCTCCAATATTACGCTCAGAGGAAACTTTAGTTTTTACAGAAGATGAAGTGCTAACTTGGGGCATTTCTATGGCCTTTGTGTGTCTATATCTATACTAACACGTTCAACCCATGATACCAAATGCAATGGTTTCATGAGTCTACCTATTTTTATTCTATAGCAAAATAGCCTAGATCTCTAACATTTTTGCGCAGGTCTTCTGCCGGGAAGAACAGGAATAAACTATCTACATGCTCAATAACAATTACTCGCTTGCCTGTGCGTTGAACATGTTCTCCAATCAATACCGATGCGGCACGGCCTTCGGCGCTATGATCCAACCCCACAGGCTCTGTATTTTCTGTAGAGGTAATATCTTCTGGAGACCACTTATCTTTCTTGAATAACATGAGCGTATAGCCTGGAACAGCTTCATGAAAAAGGACCACACGCTCAGTTTTTTCACAAGCAATACGCAAGACTTTAGAGAACACTCTATGTAATGCTGATCTAAATCCATGGTGATAGGTATTTAACTCTTCAATTTCGGCAGCCAAAGCTACCGCAATATCATTTCCCATCATTTCTGCTGTTTTGTAATGATTGGCAGGTGCCAGAGCGGGTTGAGCACGCTGTTTGAGCATCTCCCATGGCTCTTGAGCGCGAGCAGCCGCACTTTCCTTGTTTGGAACTCGACGCCGCTCGGCCAGTGATTCTGAAAGGCTTGATTGTGATTTACGTGATGCCATGATCTTCCAAATTTACCCCGTATCGCCGCCAGACTACCCTCTCAAAGGCATTATGTCCAGCAAAATTAAGACCACATTTCCTTTAACCCTTGGACACCACGGGCCTTCAATGTCATTTGTTGCTGTTTGATGGAGCTGGATAGTCCCTCCACCTTTCCGGTTCTAATCATATTGGCAACAGGTGTTGTTCTATCACGAGACATAAGGAATTCAATTTCTAACACCTTATTTCGACGCGGCTGAGATCCTGCTTGAGGAGCATCCCTCAATTTTTGGTGGACAACCAGCCTCAACATGCTACCAAGAGATTGCTTGGCGTCATCTTCGCTAGTCTTATCTTTCGCCAGCATCAGAAAACGCTGTAGTGCGGAAATAACATCTGATGAGTGAACAGTCGTCAGAACCAGATGACCGTTGGTTGCTATCTTTAATACTTCTGCAGCGGTCTCAGCATCGCGCGTTTCGCCCACATACAACATTGAACCGCCTGTTGTAGGATAACAACGCATCGCACCACGCATGGCATCAGCAAATAGACCCTGTCTCGCCTCAGTCTGAATACAACGCCCCTGACCATGCTTACCATGTAGTGGCATTTCTGGTGGATCTTCTACTGTTAAACAAAAACTACCATGTGCAAGCATTCGACTACGAACAGTAGCAGCACAGGTAGTGGATTTACCTTGACCAGCTTCACCACACAGGATGATAAGTCCACCATTAGACAACCAGGGGTCCAGCAATACAGAGCAAACAGCTTCGGGTAAACCAAGATCTGCTAGATCTGGAATCGAAGTGGGCATCCTACGTAAAGCATAATAAGGGCCGTCGACACTATCAATAAGGTGACCTCTATATGAGATATCACCCGCTCTCACTACAAATTCATTATACCCATCTGCTGTTTTTTTTACTGAGCGATCCAACAGAGCAGCTGCCATATCATACAAAGGAATATGATCACGAATATTAATAGCATTAGGATATACAAAACCTGCCATGGCATCACGGGCTGGCAAATACCAGTCCGTGATTACGTCTTCAGGACGTGAAGCTTGAGAATTGATTCCAGGGTTATTTCCCATAATTCATAATTTCCTATTAACGTGGGCTAGACAAGCTTTGAGCAATGTTCGACTGAAGCGTATAAGTCGTCAAATAAACCCAACCAATACACATAGCCACCAAAGCCAACATTAAAACTCTGATAACTGCCATTTTGGTCTCAATGGATTTTACACCAGCTTCCAGTGAGCGAGTACCCATCAACTCCAAGGCATCCTGGAAGGAGGAAAGACGACTATAGTCTTCCATATCACCCGCCGTTTCTTTATCCAGCAAACCAGTATCCAGTGCTTTACCAGGGTTGGATCCACCCAGCTTCATCGCAGACATCATTCTTTCCAAATGCATCTTCATCCACGGAGAGGCATTAGCATGCATCATTCCTAAAGCTTCAAAGTTAGCCACACTGGCTTTCATCAAAGAAGACAAACCAATCAAGAATGAGGACGCCTGATAGGTTCTATAGATTGACCAAGGTGGAAGCTTATCAAAAAACTCCCGAGGAGGACGAGTCCATGACCCCAGCGTAGACGTAATAAGGAACGACAAACCACCTACACATATTAAGACCAACCACAGATAGTGCGATATAAAGTAACTGATATTGTAAAGAAGTCGGGCCGAGGAAGGCCACTGAGCCACTGGCATCAACTGGCTAAAAATAGGAACCATTTTTGCTTGGAACATGATCATCAAAAGCAAAATCATTGAGAACAATACAATGGGGAAAATTACTCCGCCAATGACAGCGCCCTTGCTTCGAGAAGCAGCATTTGACATGACAGTTGCCTGCTTAAGACCAATAATCAAACCTTCACCTCGGTCACCTGCGGCAATCAACATATGTTCTGATGGTGGCACCCAACTTTTTATAGCATCAGAAAAACTGGCACCTGTCTCAATCTCATCCAACCAAGAAGCAATAACCTTGGCACGATAATCTTTACGATCTCTATACCTATTTCTAATAGAAACAAGTGTTGATACGATATCAATATCTGCTTCCAAGAAAGCAACAATACGCTCATACAGACCTATTCTAGCTTTTAGGCCAAAACGTTTTTTCAATAAAAATGTATTCTCTTTATTGGCCATGACAGGTCAAGCTCCAGTTAATTTTACTCATCATCATCTCCCCCAAGGTCAGCAGTGAATGCTGGGTTTGAACTTGAAGCCTGTGATACTCTTTCATGAGATACCGCCTCTAGTGAAGCTGTCAATGCTGGTGAACGAGTTTTCGAGTCAGCATCCACCTCCATCTGCTCCATTTGTTTTTGGCTCCAGTCGACGGGGCCAAAATTATCCTCTACATCCTGAGGGGAAATGATTCCCTGATGAACCTTCACCAATGCGTGCTCCAGTGCACTTTTACCTCTCATATTATCTGATAGAGGATTACCGTCTGAGAGGCTGCGCCAATAGCTATAAGCTTCAATTTGGCGTTCCGTACGGAAGCATTTAAGCATTTGGAAGTCAGGAGCAATAATTTCCGCACAAACTGTTCTTCCGGTTACACCCAGATGCTCACACTTATCACAACCAGGGCCCTGCAGCCTGATATTATGAATTTGTCCACTTAGCACGTTTAACAAACGCTCTGACAGCTCAATATCAGCCACACTACAGGACGAAGACTTTAGATGATCAGACAGCTTAACGGAGCAATGCTTACACAACACTGGCAGCAACTTTTGGTAAACCAATCCATTGATAAACTCCGGGTTACCCATAACGCTCGGTTTAATACCAAAGTCAGAAAGACGTTCAATAATACCCAAAGCAGATGTGGAGTGAACCGTGGTAAACACCTGATGTCCTGACTGCGTTGCCTTTTTTAAACCGTCACCAGTATAGTTATCTCGTATCTCACCAATCATTAAAATATCAGGGTCAGCACGCATCGTGGCGACAAGAGGCTCATAAAATGGTGAACGAGAATTTTCGTGCTTTTCCTTATCCTTAGACCTAAGCACCGGCAGCTGAGAAACCCTGGGAATACGATATTCTGGAGGATCCTCAATAGTATAGACTTTAATCCGGAAATGCCTTGAAGCATTCACCATCATCAACAAATTCTTAAGAGTAGTTGATTTACCCGAACCGGTTGTCCCCGCAATAATTAGAGCACCCACTGGTTTTTTGATAATGGAAAGCAAGTCCCTTACCTGACTGGAAGTGTACCCCAGGGTATCTAGTGGATCAAACTTATCATCAGTCCCATCACCCAGAGGCAAAAGACGCAGCACCACATCGAAACCTTCAGGGTAAGTAGGCAGCGACTGATAACGCAGCATAATTTGCGCATTTCCTACCGCTGTATGGATCGACGCTGACTGGTAATCGGTTGTCTTGAATGTAGTAGCTTTATTGGCAGCCAAAACGTTATGGACTACAGAAACCAATGCTGTACAGTCATTTGCCCCCATTTCTGTGTAATCTGTTAACTGACCATGCTTTCTCATTCTGATCAAAGCTGACATGGGGCGGCGTTCAATATGAATATCTGAAACACGCTGTCTGAACGCATCCCCGATAATCACTTCAAAATTACGCTCCATATCGCCCTTTTCTTTTTCTGGGCCTTCCTCTTGAACATCATTTTGTTCGTAAATAGCACGCAACAACAATGGAGTGATTGTTGCCTGGTGAACTACACGATAATTCTTTTTCACCACGGATAGATAGGACGCAAAATGCACCCCTCCTACCATATCTTTTGTATATACAACCCACACATCTCCTTTATGAGCCAAGGTTCGGGCACCCTCTACCATTAACACAGCAAGCGTTTCTTCAGCTTCTGTTGGCAAACGAAGAGGACGTTCCGCCAAACGTAAAACCTTTGAAAACTTTGGCAACTGAGAGCGGGAGGTGATTTCACGCGGCAACTCACTTGAATTTGTTGGCGTGACGGGAAGTGAATTCATTTCTTTTATCTATCCAGCATAATACAGGGAAGGAACTAATCTAGCGCAGAACTTGATACACGCAATGCCAGACCAGTAAGAGTAGTTTATATACAAGAAAAGACCCCCTAAGGAGTCTTTTCTTTTACAGGGTAATACAATGTTAATTGACAGAAGCACTACCGCGAACAGGCAATGTGCGACGGCCTTTTTTACCCGTAACAACAACACCCGATTGGGAAATACTTACCACTTTATCTCCATTCAAAAGCTGTGTTCCATTACTTGCCATTACCCAAGTAGAACCCAAGACAATCTCGGCATAAGCCTTATCACCATACATATAGACGCTATTTACATAAGGCGTTTCAGCAATTTTACGAGCCTCTTCCAACAATTTATTTTGAGCTGCCAGCTTTTCTTGTTCAGGTGTTAATTTGGCTGGCTCTGCCTGTGCAGCGTTAGAGCCACCTGCTTGGCCTCCTGTAGCCACCTTATTTTTCCCTGCAGCAAGATCAACCAACTGACCATGGGCTTCTGCCTGTTTCTTTAAGGCCTCTTCTCGCTTGGTTCTAGCATCAATCAGATCAACCTCAGCGGTTAGATAGGAAATTTCCCTAAAGGTTTGATCTGACCCCTGGAAAATTCCAGGGCCTGATGGTGGCACGGTATAAGGCGTTACCATTTGGGATGGAGATGGAGTAACGGCAGGGCCATTAGCCTGGGCTACGCCTGCAGCCGACTGAACAACCTGAGGAGGCTGGGCCGGAGGGCGCGGCTGTTGTAAAGCTGCCAACGGATCAGCTTCCACAGCTGTTGGTGGGGGCGCCGAAACAGAGGGTGCTGATGGTGCCTGATAACTTGCAGCGGCCTGCTGTGGATCTTTAGGAGCAATGACTGCATTAATAGAATTAACCGCAGGAACAGCTACCTGAGCTGGTGCCAAGGGATTAGGTTGAGCCACTGGCTTATCTTGGGAGCTCTGAGCAACTGCACTGGTTAACACCGTTGCCAAAGCCAAGACTAGCATTGTTCTACCATGATTCATATTTTTAGTGAACGACTTTTTCATGATTACTCCAGAATATAACACTCTGTATAGGTATATTATTGTTTAGGTCAAGCCCCAGCCGGTTGATTTGGGTCAACAGGGGGTGGTGTTATAGCAGGGGGCGGTGCAGGAAGCATTTCTAATGGCGCTTGATTGTCCTGTTGCTCCTGCCCATCTGATTTTTCAGCATTGGGATCTACCGTTTCTGTCGGAGAAGCAGAAGCAGATACATTTCCACCTGAAGAGCGAGCCAGATCTTCTGAAGTTGCCTTGAATTCTGCGGGCAACTCCACCGTCATAGGCTGATCTTTACTATCTAAAACAGCAGGCAAAACAGGTTCTGGACGTAATCTGATTGCGTAAGTAACTTTCAAATTCCATGTGCCAGTTGCTGCTCGTGTAGCATTTATATTTGTATTTTGAGCAGACAAATTACTTCCCGCCAATAGCGATCTTAAACCACGAAGCTGCCATAAGGTAGCACCAGATAAGGTTAGCTCTCCAGTAGCCACGCCAAGCTTAATCACACCACCCGCTGCTGCTGCATCGGGAGTTTCCCCAGGCTTAAACATGGAAGCTGGCTTAGGAGGCAATTTAACAGCCTCTTCCATTTCTTTTGATTCACCCAAGTTGTAACTAATGTTGGCCAACTTTAAAAACTGCAACTCTGAAATAAACGATGAGGTAAACTCAGAGGACCCTGGAAGTTCCTTAATGCTTGTTTGACGCGGTTGCTGCGCAGATGATTTAACCACATAACTAGCCTTATCACCTTCGATCACAGCATCAGGGTGATCTTCCAATAACAGGCGATTAATACCAAATGGCCCCCTGGTCAACGCCACAGAACACTGTGGCAATTCATCTTGATATTGACAATCAAAACCAGAAACATCCCAACCAGCATGATTAATAGAAGTGCTTTCAAGAAGATTGACCCAACCATCAATTACATCGGGAGCTGATGGTGTAATAAGGGTTGCATTCACTTTATTGATACCTGCGTGCAAAGCATCAATAACCGCCTTCCTTACCGCCTCATCATATGCAGCCTGATCTTGCCTTAATTTAGCAGCCTGTTCACTTGCGGCTGCGGCAGCTCGTTGTTGAGCCTCCTTCATTTGTTGATTTGACTTCCAGGTCGAATACCCCCACCACAAACCAATTGCACAAACGATGAGCACGATGCTCAAAATAAGAGAGGCTGGAATTCCAGAAAGGGGTTTAACTTGAGCACGGCCTTTTTTGAGATGCTGTGTAATCTCTACAAAACCCTTATCCTCAACACGTGAAGCAAACCCAATAGCTTGAGCACGTATTTCCGGATCACTACTAAAAATAACAGGATGTAGTGACTTAACCTCATCCATAAGGCTAATGGCTGCATCATAGGGAATGATAACGTCCGTTGTTGGCATAGGCACGCCATCACGAACCATCAAGAACCAATAACCATTCTCGGAGACTTTCTCTATAACCAGCCACACTTGATCACTATCAGTAGTGGCGCCCGATAGTGTATCAGCCGCAGCAGATACTGGATCTACATCTTTTTTCTTACCCTTCTTTGGCGTTGTATTTTTACGATGCCGCTCTAATTCTTCTTGCTGTGCCAATGCCACCAGGGCCGCAGCTGCAGGGACGCTAGGCTTGCTTTCTCCAGGCGGCACCGTGCCCAACATCGTGATTCCACGAAATTTGAATACCAGGCCATATTTAACCCCAGCATTATTTTCGTCTGACAATTGCGCTTTTACTGCCTTGGCAGTGGCCAGCTTGGAATCCAGCACGACCCACTCTAGACCAACCGCGCCTGCGTTTTTCTTGGTGCCAATGGTCTTCATTTAAATATTTGCTTCCATTATTAACTAAAAGAAAAGGGATACTTGGTAAAAGGCCGGCTTGCGCCGGCCTCGCGCCTTTACTGCATTACATAAGGGGTAATAACAATCACCAACGTCCTACTACGGAGTTGAGAAGCTTTTTTACCACCCATGAACCAAGCCTTTGTGCTTCCTGGGCCTTCATCATCTCTTGTGCCTGTAATTTGCTGGAAACCAGTCAACACTAACGTTTCGCCTGATTTGACATTCACATTTTGCAGGAAGTTTCTTACTGCACGACGAGGCAACTGGATAGCAGACAATCCATCAGGAGAGGTGAACTCTTGAATACCCTCAATAGTAGAAAGATCTACTGCGTAACGGATAATAACATTGTTATCATCCAATACACGTGGAGTGACATTCATAGAGAAACCTTCGCTTACCACACCCGGTGTAATCGTTGTTGTTGATTGTCCGGTACTACCACCCACACCATTTAAAGTCGTGGAGTATTCAGCGACATAGGCCTGGTCGCGCGAAATGTTCAATGGAACCGTTTGACCATTCAAGGTTGTAACCGGAGCACTGGTCAACAGGGTAGAATTACCTACAGTGGAAAGAACAGAAGCTACCAGCTTAGAACCAGCAAAAGGCCCATTCTTTACATCTAATGTAAATGAGTTGGCTGAGCCAGAAGCCTTACCACTGGTATTCAAACCAAAGCCATAGCGGCTAGAAGCACTATTCCATACCGCGTTCCAGTCAACAGCAGCACTATCCGCAGATGAACGCTCAATTGCATACACCTCAACATTAAGCATGACCTGACGGCTATAAATGCGGTTGAATTCCGAAATTTGAGCCTCTACTTGACGCAATACCTGAGGAGTATCACGAACAGTCATTGTTCCTGCAGAAGGAGTGGAAGAAAGAACACCCTTCTCAGAAAGGATACTTTCCACCGACTTTTCTACTTCACCCCAAATTTCCATGGTGCTTGAAACACTGGTATTGGAGCCGGAACTACCTTGGGTTCCACCCGAACCAGAGCTACCGCCACGACCACCGCCCTGCGAAGACAACGAAGAAGAAGTTGTATTCAGATTAGTGGATACGTTAGAAGAACCAGCCAAGGCATTCAAGCGGAAAATCTTGGTTTCATATCGGAAGATTTCTACACGATCACCCGTCCAACGCCAAGAAAGATTCAATCTACCCGTTACAGTATCAAGTAGACCGCTTAAATTACCTTCAAAAACAACCTTATTCAAAAGAAGGTCATCAGAGCCGCTAGCAAAGGTTGGTTCAAAGCTTGGCGGAGCGACAGCGGCACCACCTGGAAGGGGAGGGAGAGCAGAAGGCGGCGCAGAAGGATCTGTAGAGGCAGCAGGTGCTGTAGGCGCGCGCTGAGGACGTGTGGCGGAGGAACCACGAGTTGTTCCACCGTTTAATACGTCCTGGTCAATAGAAACTTGATATCCAGACAAACGAGAAATGCGGGCCGCCAATTCAGTTAACGAGGTTGCCGACTGCACATTCATTGAGGTGTTCTTATAGAACGACTCAGGTAAGCGAATGGAGGGGTTTACGGGTGAAACCATAATAGGTTTACGCGCAGCATAGAAACCATTATTTACTGAAAAAGAACTATCTGGTTGATTAGGAAAAGCAGAGGCTTCTAATCGGTCAGTAATTAATGGAGACGCCCGATTTTCTAAACGGCCGACCTCCTTATTGGTAGCACAACCAGCCACCAAAGCGATGATTAAACTAGTAGCCACATAACGCATGCGAGGCTTAAATTTGAAGGACATACTAAAAACTCCTAATAGGGCAAGGCCCAGTTAATTTTTAAGGCTCGATGGGGAAATGGAAGAAGGGATCATAGGGTTGACAACAGTAGGCTGGTAATTCTTGTTTGTCACGTGAACAACCATATCCATAGTAGAAAGCTCAACCTGTAATGGCTGATCAGATTTACTGTAAGCCCTGATTAGTTTTGCAAGGGGGCCATCTTGCGAAGCAAAATCTCCCTCAAAAACTGCAGGGGCGACCATTTCATAATCTGCGGCCTCCCACACAACAGCTTTCCAGCCAGCCTGACGTGTCCAAGCCTCAACATTTTGTTTTAATGACAAACGAGGATCAATCAGCCACTTTTGAGTGGACACTACCGGCGCAGGACGAGGCTGAACAACAACAGCAGCTACAGGAGCCTGGACCTGACTTGCTACAACCGAAGAGGCGGGGGCACTATCAATCGCCTTACCACGAATAACGCGCGCGCTGACAAGACCCGCATCAGATGGAGCTGGTTGGCCTGGACGATAGAGGACAACGCGGCGCTTATCCCACTGCACGTTGGCACCAAAACCACCGCGATACGCCAAGTCACCCAACACCTGAGTCCATGGACGATCTCCAGACCAGGAAAGGAGTTTGGAACCATCCACGTTATCAGCGTAAATAGACCAACCCGAAGGGACCACCTGAGTAAGAGCAAGATCCAAGGGGACGCTATCAGCCCAGCCCTTTAGTGGATCCTGGGATCCAGCGGGGCGAGGACCACCGGTTTCAATAATTCGATTCACATCAGAATATGAGACCGGACCTGAATTAGCAGGAGCCTGTGGCCCTCTAACAGAAGCTGGAGACACGTTGGTATCCGGAGAGATATAAAGCACACGCCCCGAATCAGAAGAAGTAGTTGCTACAGGGACCTGTGGCTTGGCGGGAGGGCGAACAGGGTCAATCACAAGAGCGGCCTGTGATGGGAGCGCAACCAACATGATTACAGCTGCAGCCAAGGGACGAAAAAGCATTGGTGAACTCCTATGGAGGATCAAAACGACAATAATTAAAATTGAAAAACGATAGAACAAGGTCGGAAGAAACTAAACCCGCTTAGCCAAAGCGTCAAGCTTTAAAAACTAATAACTTAGCGATCACTTCTACCCATGCGAGAAATACCTACCGCTGGACGACGATTACCCACAATCAAAACACGCAAACGACGGAAAGCATTGGGTAAGGAATACCCCTTTCTTTCCAAGTAAACCAAAACAACCACACCTAAAACAAACATGGCAAAGGTCCACACGCGCGTGTGGTAAAGAAAAACAACAAACAGAAAAAGAGCGCGGCCATCAATCCCAAAAAATCTCAGGTTTTTGCCGGTATCCCGCCACTTGATTACGCCCATATCAGGAATACTCATTTAAACCTCCCAGGTAAATATTTTCTTCATCTCACTGCTCCTCAAACCCAAGAGGATCCGAGCCATCTGGCACATCCGGTAGTGATAAATCAGATTGCCACGACTGAGATCCAGGAAGAGCTGCCTGAGCTTTTCTGAGATGAGATCTTATTACTTCGGTTGCGTCTGCCGCCTCGCCCTTGGCTCCACGAGCCACTGTAGCGTAAGTCTTTTGACTAATCCTTCCCTCAGCTAATTTTTGTTTAGCATCCTTCAAAAAACTTCTTCCATGATCTATCAATACTCTTCGAGATGAGGCTGCCAAATTATCTACACCGCCATTCAAAAGTATCTCTACAATTTCATCATTGAAGATGACATATTCTCGAAGAGCAACCCGTCTACCATCTGTTGCTGGAACAAGCTTTTGTGAAACCACCATACGAAGATTACTAATAATATCTGTCATCATTGAGTTTCTTGATCCCTCAGGGAATGCACTTACCATTCGAGGAATAGTATCCACAAATCCATTAGAGTGAACCGTGGAATATACAAGGTGACCGGTCATTGAGGCTCTGATAGCCTCACCAATGGTTTCCGCATCGCGAGCCTCACCTAACAGAATAATATCAGGAGCACGACGCAAAGCATTTCTGAGAGACTCAACAAAGTCTGGTAAATGCTTATGAATTTCATGTTGAGAGATTAACGTAGTTGGCTTAACCAAGTCATCATAAACATATTCGATAGGGGCTTCATAAGTAATGATTTTAAGATGCGAGTCAGGATCTTCTGCTAATCCCCTAATGCCTGCAGCAAGCAATGTAGACTTACCAGAGCCGGTCGCTCCTGTAATAAGGATTAGCCCTTCATCAGGACAAAAAGCTCTACGAATCTCCTCTTCAATTTGCAACTCATCAAAGGTCGGTGGTTTCGCCGTAATAATTCGAGCCGTAATTTGAACACCACGAGCACCGTCATACTCAAGAGCAGTAGCATTAATACGGAAACGATAACGCCCTGTTCTACTTGGGCGGGCAACATACGCAAAGTCTAATGGGGAAGTGCCAGCCAGTGCACCCGTTGCCGATGTGCTATCAAAAAGAGCCACCACAATATCCATAACTTCCGCTTGCGTCATTTTTCTTTTTGTCACTCGCAGCTTCTTGCCGTGGACTTCTAAAAATATATTTTCA
>OBJT01000208.1_pt1 | contig 15816 bp, 17 predicted proteins | sample 1519861 | NCBI WGS metagenome assembly OBJT01 (sample SAMN02401118, study PRJEB22541) | soil metagenome, isolate JX
GCCAACAGGTATAGGGCAAAGATTTTATTTTTAATACTTATGCGGGCGCGCAATTGCTGCGCCATGACCATCGAACTCATAATAACCTCCTCAATATTACTTGACGGTGTGCGCACTCCTTTACCTGCTGAATATCAGCATTTCCCCTATGGTGTAACCTCAACAACAGACAGCAAAATGCGTTGCCCGAAAATACGACGGATTGGTAATGTTATAGACGAGCTTACAAGGACTTAAGCTCTGTAGGTGGTACTTACAACGCGCGCAGCCAGTTTTCCCAGTCGGGGTGATTCAGCACGCTGCGCGCACGTAAATGCTTCCAGGCACCATATTTCGAAAAATCAAAATCGATATCGGCCACATGATGTTGAATAATGGCCCAGGTTGACCACTTCATATCCGCCAGATATTTATGAATTTGCACGCGAGCGAATAATGCTGCATCCACTTTACCGAAATAGTCCTCCAGCAATTCCTGTTCTATTTTCGGTGTGAAAAACATTTCGCCAAACCACAACGCTAATTCATAACAGCGATCGTTATTTGATGCATATTCAAAATCGACCAGGCGAATATCGTTGTGCGCATTGAGCATGAAGTTACCCGCCAGCGTGTCATTCATGCACGGCACCAAATCTAATCCCGCCGCTTCTAACGCCTGCTGCGCGCGCTGTGCCTGCTTGTGCAACCAGGCAGCATCAGCAGAGAACGCGACATTAAGTGTACTGACCTGCTCAATATGCTCATTAAGCATGTCGAATACCGTTTTGTTCTGCTTGAGCAACGGCTGATCGTTGAAACTTTTCAAACCCTGCAACGCACGATGACGAATCGCGGATTGCTGGAAATCGAGGTTCGACGATGCGCGCCAGCCATCAATGAACTCAAACACTTCCACGCCAAGATCGCGCAGATAGGCCACCACCGGCACGCCGTAGCCGGTTTGCGCGGCTTTCAGGCTCGCTTCATGTGCGGTGTCACGATTGATAAAGCGTTCGGTGCCTTCGCCGGGAATTTTGACGAAATAAGCACAAGGCGCGCCTTCTACTGCCACGTGCCAGTTGGCGTTGGAAATACCGCCGCTTACCGGACGATACTGCACCGCCCTGCCCTGCCATTCCGGCATCGCCGTAATGGCTTGTTCCACCCGCTGTTCCTGCCAGCTTTGCGCTTCACCCAGAGATTTACTCATTTTGCCTGCTCCGCAGTCAGGTTTAACCAACGTTCAAAACGGGGATCGCTCAGGCTCTGACGGCAGCGCAACAGCATCCACTGGCCGAGCTTGGCAAACTCCAGACCGCGCGGGCTGGTGACACCGTTCAGCATGCCCCATAGCGTCCAGTGGTAATCATCAACCAGCGCATATAGGCGACAACGCGCTACATCAGCCTCGTTGCAGTCACCGCGCCACGCACGAATCGCATCACGCCAGCGATCGTCAGTAGGCAGTTGTTCGTGGATGAGCGTCGCGATATCGTGCCAGGCATCCCCGCGCGCAGCATAGTCAAAGTCCAGCAAGCGCCATTCACCCTGAGCGTTGACCATCCAGTTGCTGGCGATGTTATCCCCGTGGATCAAAACGGGTGTATAGGACGCGGCGTTGAGTGCTTCCCACGCCAAATCGACACATTCCCCCATCCACCGCAGCTCTTCTGGCTGTTGCACACCCTGTGTTTCCAGCTGAAGACGTAGCCGCAACATATCCTGCTGGCGGCTGTGTACGGGCAGCGGCAATCCTGAGTGATGTAATTTATCCAGCGTGCGCGTCAGGCTGGCAAAGTGATGCGGATCGCGTAACGCATCCAGTCGCGCCCAGCGGAAGCTGTCATCCAGCGCCGCGAAGATCAGAACGCCGTTGTGCGGATCGGCGTGGCATAGCGCCGGGGCAATGCCCAACTCGCCTGCCTGGCGGCTGATTTCGGCACTGCGCTGGAAATTAATCAACACTTTCTGATCATCGAACAGCACCTTGGCATAATAGTCTTGCCCCGCTGACTGCAGGCGAAATCCGGCCCATTCCGTCGCCAAACGATGCGGTGACGCCACACCTGCCGTGCCCGGTTGAATATCGAAGGATTGTGTCGGCTGCCAACTCGTCAGTGCTTGATGTAGACGTATCAACATAAGGCGTCCTCCCCGTTCAGGCAGAGCTCAGTGAGCAGCGCCATCAGCATATCGATACCGCGATGCAGATCGGCGGTGGCGGTGAATTCACGTTCATTGTGCGAAAGGCCGTCCATGCTAGGCACAAACAGCAACGCACTCGGGCAGTGATAGCTCATGCTAATCGCATCATGACCTGCTACTGAACGCATCGGCATCGCTTTCAGCCCCAATTTTTCCGCCTGCGCTAAGGCCAGATCACTCAATGCCGCATGTAACTGCTGTCGTGGACGATACTGTGCACGATCGAGACTGACATCGGTGGCCGTATTCTGCGCAATCGATTGCATCTGCTGGCCGAAGCTGTCGCGCAACTGGCGCAATAGCGCTTCATCAGCAGAACGAAACTCAATAAATAACGTGGCTTCAGAAGTCACTACGTTCGGCGAATTAGGCACGGTTTCCAGACGGCCCACCGAGGTATGCAGCGCTTCGCCATAGCGTTCAGCCTCTGCACGCACCGCCACAATGGTGTGCGCGGCTGCCAGCAGCGCATCCCGTCGGCGATCCATCAATGCCGGGCCGGTATGGTTTTGCTCTCCGCGAAACGTCACCTGCCATTTCAGTGCCGCCCAGGTTTCCGTCACTACGCCTATCTGTTGCTGCTGCAATTCAAGATGTGGACCTTGCTCAACGTGCAGTTCGCAGTAAGCCGCCACCGTCAGATCGGGTAGCGCCGTTCCGCGATAACCAATATTTTGCAAAGCTGTTTGCAACGAGATGCCTTCGCCATCACAACACGCCAGAGCCTGTTCCAGCGAGAGTGCGCCTGTGAACACTGAACTGCCGGTCAGGCTAGGTTGAAAGCGCGCGCCCTCTTCATTGGTCCAGTTCACCACCGCCAGATTACGTTGCGCGGTTTGCGAATGGTCGCGCAGCTGGCGAGCCAATGTTGCGATGGTCACTGCAGCGCCGGTGACGCCGTAGGCACCGTCGAAACGTCCACCCAGCGGTTGGCTGTCCAGATGCGAACCGCACAGCACCCACGGCGCGCCTTCGCAAAGCGTCATCAAGCCAAAGATGTTGCCAATTTCATCCACGTGAACGTGAAAACCCTGTTGCGTCAGCCAGGTACAAAAGGCATCGCGCATTTGCTTATCCGCAGCGGATGCCGTCAGGCGATGTAAGCCGCCTGCGGGTGTCGCACCAATGCTGCTGCTGAGGGCGAACAGCGCATCAAACGCCTGATAATCTTGCGGTGTCATCCTCGGCATTGCCGGGATGGAGGATGTTGACATGGGCACTCTCCAGACTCGCTACAAAAGCTGCCGCGGGTCGCGCATTGGTCACTAAGGTGTCAACCGCGCTAAACGGCAGCGTGTTCACAAAGGTTCGCAGTCCAAATTTGCCTTCATCTGCCAGAATCACACTCTGGCGACAGTGCGTGCTCAGCACGCGCCTTAATAACGCCTCAGGCTCTTCGTAATCCATAAAACCGTTGTCCCGATCCACTGCACCAATGCCCATAAAGGCAATGTCGTAGTGGAATTGACGCGCGAACTCCAGCGTATGGGGGCCAATGAGTGCGTTATCATTTCGCCGAACGCGCCCTGGTGTTAGCGTGACAGCGTTGTCGCTTTGCTGCGTGAGCAGCGCGGCGATATCCATTGAGTTCGTGATAACCTTCAAACGCGAGAAGCGGATCAACTGCTGCGCCAGTGCCAGCGTTGAAGTGCCGGTATCCAGAAACAGCGCCATCCCCTCTTCCACTAATTCGCTTGCCAGCTGACCAATCCGCGCTTTAGCACGCGGCTTGATACGGCTGCGTATCTGTAACGGCTGCTCTTCGCTGGGCACCGGTAAAATGGCGCCGCCGTGCACGCGTCGTAATACGCTCTGCTCTTCCAGATATTTAAGATCGCGGCGAATCGTCTCTTCTGACACCACGAATTTCTGCGCCAGTTCCGTGACGCGCACCCGTTTGTCGTGGTGTAAAATCCGTTTGATCTCATCCAGTCGTGGCTGATTAATCATGCTTACCTTCTGTTTTTAGAGGCCAAAACCGCAGTATACCTTTCGGGCGGTCTCAAGGCCGCGCCTTACAGAGAAGGTTGATGTTGATCCCACGGCATCAGGGCTTCGAGCGCCGCGCAGAACTGCAATACGTCGCCTTCCGCATAACGTCGGCCGATCACCTGCAAGCCCACCGGTAAACCTTGCGCGGTAAAACCACAGGGAATCGTCGCCGCTGGATTGCCACTCAAATTGAACGGCCAGGTGAAAGGCGTCCAGCGCGCCCACTCCACTCCGCTGTCTCCCGGAGGCTGGTTTTCCGGCACATGGCGATCGGCCGCGAACGGCAGCACTGGCAGCGTGGGCGTGATCAGTAAATCCACGCTGTCAAACAAGGCGTGCACCTGTCCGGCAAACGCCGCGCGCTGTTTTTGCGCTGCCAAATAGTCGGCCAGATTCAGGCGCTGCGCGCGTTCAATCAGCGCGGCAAAGCCCGGATCGAGCTGGTCGAGCTGCTGCTGCAGTGCGGCGCCATAAGCCACACCGCGCCCGCCGCTCCATAAAGTGTCAAATGTCTCAAACGGTGATGACCAGTCCAGCGGGCGTGCCGTGAGCGTCACCGGTAACGTATGGGCAATCTGCTCCACCGCCTGTTCGACGCAACGCGCAATCTGCTCGTCGACCGGTGTGTTAAACAGCGTTGGACTGTAATGCACACGCAGCGCGGGCAATGGCTGGTCGCAGCGTGCCAGCCAGGATTCATTTTTCGCTGGCAGCGCCTGATGGTCGCGCGCATCTGGTCCAGAAAGCAGATCAAACAGCAGTGCGCTATCACGAACCGTGCGCGTCATCGGCCCGGCATGACTGAGCATTTCAGTGGCAGACCACGGCCAGGTCGGGATGCGTCCCAGCGAGGCTTTAAGGGCGAAAATGCCACAAAAAGCGCCGGGGATACGCACCGATCCGCCACCGTCTGAGCCCAGCGCGGCGGGCACCATGCGCGCCGCCACGCTGATTGCCGACCCCGAACTGGAACCGCCGCTGGTTAACGCCGGATCCCACGGATTGCGCCCATGACCGAACACCCGTGAATAGCTTGATCCGGTCCAGCCAAACTCGGTGGTCGCGGTTTTGCCGACAATGATCGCTCCCGCCGCCTTCAGTCGCTCAATAATCGGCGCGTCACTTTCTGGCACGTTATCCAATGAAGTGAGTGAACCCTTTGTCGTGCGCAAACCCGCCGTTGAGAACAGATCTTTGACGCCGAATGGCACACCGTGCAATGGACCCCGACTCTTGCCCGACTGACGTTCGCGATCGCAGCTTTTAGCCTCTTCCATCGCCTGCTCATCGTAAACATCACCAAAGGCATTCAATGTGGGATTGTGGGATTTTATTTGCTGAAGGCAATTCCCCACCAGCTTTTCACTGCTGATATCACCGCGACGAATCTGCTGCGCCGCGCCAATAACATCAGGCATCGAGTTAAATAAATTCTGGTCCACCGCCATGGTTACACCCTGCATTTCTGGCATCACTATGCAGCGATAGTGGCAACAGTTGGCGAATGAAGCAAGACCGGGTTATGTGGTTAATGTGGGATATGTTGTATTTAATCTGGCGTTGTTATAGGAAATGATGATGATGAAAGAAACAGCGAAATGACAAAATCGTGGCAATTGGATGAAGGTTTTGCGCGACAAGCCGCTTAGTGACTCAGTTGCAAGTGAATCGTTCAGGGAAATGTGTGGATGGAGTTCTCAGTTCACTGCGCCACTATCACCAGCGCAGTGATAATAAAGTCATCTGATAAAAAGATTACAACCAGCCCGCCTTTTTCAGCCGTGACCACATCACACCACAAATCGCCAGCGTTACCACCAGTACTGCGGGATAGCCAAAGTGGGTTTTGAGTTCAGGCATATCAGAGAAGTTCATGCCGTACATACTGAAGACAATGGTCGGGACGATCAGCACCGCACCCCAGCCAGCGAGCTTTTTATTCACTTCGCTCTGCTGAACTGACACCAGTGCCAGATTGACCTGCATCGCGCTGGTGAGCATTTCGCGCATGTCCTCGGCATCGATCATCACGTGATGAGCATGATCCTGGACGTCGCGCAGGTAGGCACGCAGGTTCTTCGGAATAATGTCCTCGTGAAAACGCGCCAGCTGGGCACAAATTTCAGTCACCGGCATTGCGGCATTGCGCAGCGCCAGTAGTTCGCGCCGCAGATGATAGACATCCTCCAGCGTTTTGCTGTCAAAGCGGGTGGTAAACATGCCCTCTTCCAGCGTACCGATACGTTCACTGAGTGATTCGGTGATTTTGCTGTAGTGGTCAACGATAAAGTCGAGGATGCAGTAAAACGCGTAACCCGGTCCCTCACACAACATAGTGTGGTTTTTTTCTGCCCGGGCGCGAATCGCCGCATAGCCTTCCGATGAACCGTGGCGAACGGTGATCAGGAAGTTTTTACCGAGGAAGAAGTGGGTTTCACCAAAGCTGATGCGCTGCTGATCGTCGAGATGCGCCGTTTTCACCACGATAAACACTGACTCACCGTACTGCTCAATCTTTGGGCGCTGATGGGCCACCAGCGCATCCTCAATCGCTAACTCATGCAGGCCAAACTCTTCCTGCAACGTCTGCATAAAAGCCGGTTCAGGCTGATTCAAACCCAGCCAGATAAACGCACTTTCGTCTTTGAGTACTTCGCTGATGTCGGCGACATCGACATGCTCTTCACGTTTGCCGTGGCGATAAGCCACACAGTTAATCACCATTTTGGCGCTGTCCATGTTGTTTTCACTTACTCAATCATAGTGTCAGTGTCATTTCGACGCAGGGGAGATCGGCTTTCGCTAGAGCGGAAGGATATAAGGCTTCACGCACGGTGCTGAAGCCATGGCGCAGATAGAAGCCGCTGGCATTGGGTGTTGCGGCTAGGGTGAGTTGCCGAAATCCGCGCTGGCGGGCTTCCGCGATAATCGCGATCATAATGGCGCTGGCATAGCCTTTGCCATTGCAGGCTGGCAGGGTAAAAATAGCTTCCACACTGCCGCTTTTGATATCGAGAAAGCCCGTAGCGGCAGCGCCCAACTCAGGATCGTCGATCACGTAGAAAGGATTGCCCTTAATCGCCTCAAAGTAACCTGACGGCAACGCGTCAGGCGTCCATGCGGCAATCACTTCAGGCGGATAAACTGACTGGCAGCCATCGCGAATCGCGAGATTGCGAATACGCCACAAGTCGGCGGCTTCATGTGGAAGCGCTAAGCGCGGTGTCATGGATTCTTCTCTGTGCGATGAATACGGAAATCCCACAGTAACAAAACCCTTGCCGCAAGTTTGTTCTTTTTGGCTTAAGGCACCCCAAAATAACGCAGCAATGCCGTCATCACGGCCGCGCCAACAATCACTAAAATCAACGGCGTACGGCGCCAGGCGAGAAACACGGCAAACAACACGCCTGCTATCCGCGCGACACCTGCGAAGTGGCTGCCTTCAAATAATGCGGTGGTAACGGCAACCGCCAGCAACAGCACCGTAGCAGCATCCGAGAGCATATTGCGCACCGATTCCGACATCGGCATACGGCTTCCCAAACGGTAACCGGCGAAACGCATCACATACGTACCGACGGCCAGCAGCGCGATCCCGGCAATCACGAGGTTATTGTGCATTTTTTCGCTCCCGCCAGCTTAATAAGCCCAACAATGAAAACAATACCGGCATTCCGGCCGGGACAAACGGCGTGGCGAGCACTGATAATGCGGTGCCCAGCGTGGCCGGAATCCGCGTGCGACGTTGACGCAAAGCGGGAAAGATCAGCGCGATCAGAATGGCAGGGAAAACCGCATCCAGACCAATCGCCGAGACATCAGGAATGAAGCGCCCGATAAATGCGCCGCACACCACGCTGAGTGGCCAGATAGCAAAAATCCCTAAACCACACACCCAGTATGCGGCGCGTCGCTGGGAAAGTGTCTTTTGCGAAATACCAAACACCACGCTTTCGTCATTCATGATATGGCAACCCAGCAAACTGCGTCCGCCCTGCCCGACCAGATCTTTCACCGCAATACCAAAGGGTAAATGACGTGCATTGACCAGCAAACCCGCCGCCGCTGCCGTTAATGGGCTGCCACCACCGGCCACAATGCCGATGAAAAGAAACTCGGATGCGCCTGCCAGCACCATCGTCGAGAGCGCGATGGGTACCCACAGCGGAAAACCATCCGCCGCCGCCAGCGAACCATAAGAGAGCCCGACAATACCGTCGGCCAGACAAACCAGGAAAATCGCTTTTAATACGCCGCGATCAAGCGGCACTGCACCCAGACGCATCACAATTTGATCTCATATCGAACAGGAAAGCCGTTATAATGAACGCGCCCGAATTGTTTTACAAGATGAACAAAACGTTCGATATAAAGAACAGGAGTAATTGTGACACCACCGATCGATCTTATCTCTGCTGGATTAGTGCGCGAACGCCAGCGTGCTGGACTTTCATTAACGGAAGTCGCACGCCGTGCCGGCATTGCGAAATCCACGCTTTCCCAACTGGAAGCGGGCAACGGCAATCCCAGCATTGAGACGTTATGGTCACTGTGCGTGGCGCTCAATATTCCGTTTGCCCGCCTGATGGAACCGGAAGTGAAGCGTTTGCAGGTGATCCGTCGTGGTGAGGGCATGATGGTGTCGGCTGAACTCGCGGATTACCAGGCCGCGTTACTGGCCAGCTGCCCGCCGGGCGGTCGTCGTGATTTATATCTGATCACCAGCCAGCCGGGTGCACCGCGCGCCTCTCATCCGCATCCGCCGGGTTCGGTTGAACACATTATCATCGCGCAAGGTCGCGCCCTGGTAGGGCCTACCGATGCCCCGGTCGAACTTCATCCAGGTGACTACATCTGCTACCCCGCTGACGAACCGCACATCTTCGAAGCGCTGGAAGCGAATACCATGGCGGTGCAGCTTTCAGAGCAAAATTAGTCATAACAATTTCCTATATTCAAACTCGATGATCGGCGCAGGACACAGTGGCATGCTGTGTTTTTCGCTAGCCGATTATCAGGAACATATGGATATTATTCCCGCCCGACCCCATCACGCCGCCGCCATTCAGAAAATCTATGCGTGGCACGTCCTCCACGGCACCGCCACCTTCGAAACCGAACCGCCCAGCGAAAGCGAAATGCTCAACCGCGTCAAAGATGTGCAGCAGCGCGGTGGCTTCTGGCTGGTGGCGCAAGAGGATGAACAGATATTGGGTTACTGTTATCTGGCACCTTATCGACCGCGCTATGCCTATCGCTTTACGCTGGAAGATTCGATTTACCTCGATCATGAACAAACCGGACGTGGCGTCGGGCGGGCGTTATTGCAAAAAGCGATTGCGCTGGCAGAAGCAGCAGGCTTTCGTCAGATCATTGCCATCGTGGGAGATAGCGCCAATCAGGGATCGCTGGGATTGCACCGGGCACTCGGCTTCGAGCACACCGGTGTCATGAAATCGGTAGGGTTTAAACAGGGTCGCTGGCTCGACACCGTCGTGATGCAGCGTTCGCTGGGTGTTGGCGATACCCAGCCACCAGAACGTTAAGCGCTCTGCGAGATATCACTTACTCGGCGGGCTTATGAAAAATTCACACTGCCTGCGCGGGCGTTGCTGGGTTATGCTGAGACTCGAATCTTAACCCTCAAGGAGACACGGATATGCCAGAAATCATTGTTTATGCTGCGGAAGGCCGCACGGTTGAGCAGAAGAAGAAGTTGCTGAAAGCAGTGACCGTCGCAGTGGCGGAATCCTTTGAGATCGATGCAAACTCAGTGACAGTCTCGATCATTGAAACGCCGAAACATCACAAAGCAAAAGGCGGCGTGCCGTTCGATGAGCGCTAAGTGAATTCTGGGCGGCCTAAAGGTCGCCTCCCCCGCAGAATAGACTAATTGGATAGTAACAAAATTCAGTATTATCATTCCCCCTTCGCCGACTTTATTGAGCATCGCTAACCGCTATGACCGAACATAATCCTCTGTTTTCACGGCTGAGCACAACACTGGCTGATGCAAGCCGCACGCCGCTGTATAAGCGTTTTGCTACTGCGATTAAAGAGGCAGTCCGTGACGGGATTTTGGTGCATGAAGAGATTTTGCCTGGAGAGCGCGAATTCAGCCAATCGCTGAGCATTTCGCGCATCACCGTGCGAAAAGCCATGGACGAGTTGGAAAAGGATGGCGTGGTAGTCCGTTCACGCGGCTACGGCACGCAGATTTGCAGCCAGTTTGAATATTCGCTGAAAGAACCCAAAGGCCTGTCTCAGCAAGCGGTATTACGTGGTAAAAAGCCGGATACCGTATGGATAAATAAGAGCAAGATTCAGTGCAGCGCTGAGATTGGCGAGAAATTGGGACTGGATAAAGGCAGCGATGTCTACCTGCTGAAGCGTATTCGCTATGTCGATCAGCAAGCCGTTTCCGTCGAAGAATCTTGGGTGCCTGCGTGTTTTATTGCCGATGCCGATGAAATTGGTATTTCGCTGTATGACTACTTCCAAAAGCAGCAGATCCTGCCGGTAAAATCTCAGAGCAGAGTAAGTGCTCGCATGCCTGATGAAGCCCTCCAGCAGCAGATTGCCTTACCCGATAACGTGCCTGTTCTGGTCATTAAACAGCTGGCACTCGACGCGCAAGGCAATCCGCTTGAATACAGCATTAGCTACTGTCGCAGCGATATGTACGTATTTATTGCTGAGTGATCCTTTGCTGCCAATAGCGGTGCAGTGTGGCGCGGTCTGGTGCACAGTCGCCACCGCGCTGCGAGACAACGTATGAGGCCACTGCGTTTCCTAAAGTAACGCAGTCCGCCAGCGACCACCCCGAAGCCAAACCGGCCAGCAGTCCCCCCGCGTGGCTGTCTCCTGCGCCAATGGTGTCTACCACCTGTGTCGGCAATGCCGGGACCCAGCCCTCAGAGTGCGCATCAACAAATCCCGCCCCTTCACTGTCCAAGCGCACGACCATTGCGCCACCAAAGCGTTGATGCCATTGCACCATAAGGCGCTTTGCATCAAAGGTTTCACGCTGGGCAAGACGCTCGTACCACAGCAGTTCTGCCTCCTGTCTGTTCACTGTAATCAGTGGTTTTAACGCCATAATCCGAGCAAACTGCGCATCACCGATATCAGCCAAGCGCGGGCCGAAGTCCACCAGCAACTGATAGTTTTTCGTCTGCTGTTCAAGCCAGTCGATCAGGATATCGCCGCTTTTGCTGGTGAGCTGGTAGCCAGACAGGTAGATCCAGCGCTGCGGGGGTTGTGGTATAGCACGCAGCAGCTCAGCATCCCACAGATTCTCTACCCCACTGACAGACAGAAAAGTACGTTCGCCGTCCGGTTCCACCAGCGCCAGACACCAGCCGTTATCGCCTTTGCTGGTTTCCAGCACACTATGAATGCCATATTCAGTTAGCTTCTGACGCACAATACTGGCCCAAGTGCCATTCCCGAGCGGCAACGCGTTGTGAGAGGGAATGCCCAGTCGATGCAGCGCAATGGCCACATTCAACGCGCAGCCACCGACGTTGACGCCCTGCTGGTGGAGTTCAATGTCACTGCCACGATGAGGTAGTGAGTATGCGTCAGCAATCACGTCCACCACTGCTGCGCCAATCACACACACCGGCAAACATCCTTCCAACCGGTTCAGGTCATCAGGCATCAGCATAAGCGGCCTCGCGCTGCTGACGGAAACGCGTGAAAGCACAGCTATAGCGCGTAAAGTCTAGCGCATTTGCGGCATCCAGTTCCGCTTTCAGCTGGCTATCAATGCCGTCGATGCCGTGCAGCGCGCCGCAAATAGCCACCGCCATTGCGCCGATGGTATCGGTGTCTCCACCCAGATTTGCACAAAGGATCGCGCAGCGATTCGGATCGGTATTCGCCAGCTCAACCATAGCAATCGCGGCGGGTACAGATTCAATGGTGCTGGTGCCTGTACCCACCAGGTCATAAATTTGCTGCATGGTGGATTCCATCCCTCTGCCCTGCGCCACCACACTGATGGCCAGTTCAAGTCGAGCCGCCATAGAAGCACTAAAGGTGGTGATGCGTTTTTCCTGTGCTGCCCGTGCAATGGTGGGTAATTCATCGCGGATGGTTGCCCAACTTACGCCATCAATGGCACGCGAGACTGCCCAAGCGATCACTGTCGCGCCAGCAATGGCAACATCCGACTTGTGCGTGGGGCTGGATGCCAGCGCCACCGCATCAATAAAGCTGCTGAGTTCCCGCGCCGGCAGCAAGCAGCCCAACGGAGAGACGCGCATTGCCGCACCATTGGTCATGCCATTGTTTTCCAACTGCGAAACCGGCGTGCCGTTCTTAAGGGCATTCAGCGCGATTTTTGAGGTTGGGCCGAGCACGTTTTTATTGAAGGCATCAAAGTCTTCAGCCCAGCTCAGAATGTTGGCACCAATGGTTTCCGCATTGATGTCACCCTCATGCGTCAGAATGGCATCGGCCAAGGCCAGCGCCATGGAGGTGTCATCAGTGAATGCTGCCTGCCCGAAATAGCAGGCGGCATTGTTTTCTGCTGGTCCCGGTAAAAAGCGGTCGATCCAGCCAAAATGTTGCTTCACGCGGCTGCGCGGCCACAATTCCGATGGCATCCCCATCGCATCGCCCAGCGCCTGGCCGTAAAACGCCCCCAAAATCCGTTTTTCCTGGTGTGTCATCGTCATGATTACTTCTCTTATTTATGGCTGTCAGCGGTTGCTGATTGCTCGAATGCGGTTAATTCATCACTGCGTTTTTTACCGTCGCGGAACAGCACAATGAAGGCGATGGTGATAATGATGATCATCACGCTGCCAAACATCCACATGCCCGCCCAGTTAAACGTCTGCCCGTTACGGGGTTGGTCATAAGCGAACATCTCCTGCATCAGATAACCGCCCAAACGGTAACCCAGCAGGCTACCAATGCCTTGGCATGCCAGCGTAATCAAACCCTGCGCGGCATTGCGCATCGTCACGGGCGCCTTTTTATCCACGTAAATGTAGGCCGTGATGAAGTAGAAGTCGTAGCTGACACCGTGTAACAGGATGCCCATAAACAGCATGCCAAGGGTCAACATGTTCTGATCACCACCGAACACGAAGAAGATGTAACGCAGTGCCGCGGTAGTGAGGCCAAGTAGCAGCACTTTGCCGATACCAAAGCGTTTGATGAAGAACGGCAACGCTAACAGGAAGAAGATCTCTGAAACCTGGCCCAGCGTCATCCAACCGGTGGCATGGGGCAGACCCACTTCTGTCAAATAGCCTTCGGCGAAGATGTAATAAAACGCCAGCGGCATACTGAAGAGGAATGAACAGACGAAGAATACCAGGAAGCTGCGATCCTTGAGCAGGTGCAATGCATCCAGCCCAAGAGCCACACGCAGGCTGAATTTACCGGTACTTTTGGGTTCAGTTGCAGGCAACATCAAGGCAAAGATACCGAGTACCAGCGAACTGGCAGCGGTGATCAACAGCGGAATATTGCTTGCTGAGATATCACCAAACCCCATCAGTGGCGGCAGGAATCCGCAGGCAATACCGGATGCTATCCAGCCTAAGGTGCCCATCACACGCACGCGTGGGTAGTCGCGCTCGACGTCTCCAACATGTGAGAAGGCAATACTGTTTGTCAAAGCAATCGTTGGCATGTAAGTCAGCGCATACAACAGCAGCAATGGGAAGAAGCTACTGAAGTGCGTTTGCTGCGCGGCGAAGTACATCAAAATCGATCCGACGATCATGAGAAGCGACAGAACTTTTTGTGCCTGGAAGAAACGGTCTGCCAGCGATCCTACAAGGATCGGAGACAAAATAGCGGCAATCGAGGTACAGGCGTAGCACCAGGCTATCTCAACCGGCGAGAAGCCGTTTTTGCTGAGAAAAGCCCAGAGCGGTACAAACCATGCTCCCCATATAAACCACTCGAGAAACATCATGAAGGATAATTTTGGGATTGTTGTTTTCATTGAAAGAGGACTCCCCGGTGTAGGTGAGGCCAATCTAACACCACTAACAATACCTTTATAATACCATTAGTGGATTCTTTGAGCTGCTCCACAACAATTTTAACGAGGAATTAACAGCAGTAAGGGAGAAAATGCGAGGTTTGTGGGCGCGCAGCACGCGCCCATTGCGTATTAGCGGCGGTTTTTCCAAACGGTTTGGATATTACAAAATTCGTGCACGCCAAAGCTTGAAAGCTCGCGGCCATAGCCACTTTTCTTCACCCCACCGATAGCCACGCGAGGATCTGACGCACCGTTGCCGTTGATAAACACAGCGCCAGTTTCCAGTTTTTCAGCCAGTTTATTGGCAACCGCTTCGTTACCGCTCCACACGGTAGCACTTAAGCCAAACTCGCTGTCATTAGCCAGTTCTAAAGCATGCTGTGCATCACGCGCCACAGTGATTGCTGCCACCGGTCCAAAGATCTCCTGCTGGAATGCGGTCATTTCTGGTGTGACATCTGCAAGGATCGTCGGCGCGTAGTAGTTACCGACGCCCTCGATCTTATGACCACCGATCACCAAACGTGCACCTTGTTTGATGGTCTGCTGCACTTGGTTGTCTAGCTCATCACGCAGGTCGTAACGTGCCATTGGGCCAATATAGGTTTCTTCATTCAGCGGATCACCGATCTTGAGTGCTTGCACAGCTGCGCTAAAACGCGCCTCAAACGCCTCTACGACACTTTCTTCGATAATGAACCGTTTGGCTGCCATACACACCTGTCCGGTGTTCTGGTAGCGTCCTGTGACCGCTGAGGCCACCGCTGCATCCAGATCAGCATCTGCCAGTACAATAAAAGGATCTGCCCCGCCGAGCTCAAGCACGGTTTTCTTAAGTACAGCACCTGCTTGTGCGGCGATGGCACCACCCGCTCGTACGCTTCCGGTGACAGCGACAGCGGCAATGCGCGGATCTTTAATCGCAGTAGAAACACCCTCGTTATCGACGTTGATCACGGTGAAGCCACCTTTTGGCAAATCGGTAGCATCAAACAGTTCTGACATCAGGTGTGCTGACCCCATAACACTGGGTGCATGCTTCAGCACATAAGTGTTACCCGCTAACAACATGCTGACCGCACCGCGCAGCACTTGCCAATAGGGGAAATTCCATGGCATGACCGCAAGGATCGCGCCTAATGGACGGAATGACTGCCATGCTTGCTGATTTTCCACCAGCGTTGGTTTATCTGCCAACATGGCAGGACCCTGTTCTGCATACCAGTCACAGAGATTGGCGCACTTCAACACTTCAGCGCGAGCTTGAGCGATAGGTTTTCCCATCTCCAGCGTTGCCATTTGTGCGAGTTGATCCTGACGTTGACGAATTTGCTCAGCTAACTGGCGCAGCACCTGAACACGCTGTTCCATGCTAGTGGTTTTCCAGGTTGCAAATGCTTCAGCACTGGATTGCAATGCCGCTTCAAGTTGCGCAGCACTCTGTAAGGGATAGGTTGCGATGACTTCGCCAGTTGTGGGGTTACGTGAGATAACGTTGTCAGTCATAAGATGCCTTCGTCATAGGTTATGGGGTGAATATGTGTCTCACCTTACGCCCGGTAATGATTGATGAAAAATGAATAATAGTGATGAAGTTGTTCTCTTATGATGAAAAATAAGGA
>OBJT01000209.1_pt1 | contig 15590 bp, 14 predicted proteins | sample 1519861 | NCBI WGS metagenome assembly OBJT01 (sample SAMN02401118, study PRJEB22541) | soil metagenome, isolate JX
AATTTTCGGGCCTGGAAGGCGCATGATCTCTGGCGTTAGCCTTTATCTGAAGATCAAAATACAAAATCCCTATATCTGGTGGGCTTGACCGCCACGAGCACTACATCTAGTATTCAACCCATCAACTCGCTACCAGATGTCGTCAAGGACGAAGTTCGCTGCAAACAGGATTTTGCTTCGTATCTCGCATCCAGACCGCAATCAAAGGGAAATACGAATCATGCGCATTATTATTTACACTAAAAACAACTGTGTCCAGTGCAACGCGACAAAAAATGCCATGGACCGTAAAGGTATCGACTATCAGCTGATCAACCTCGATACCCAACCGGAAGCCATTGATAACCTCAAATCCCTCGGCTATCGCCAGGTGCCCGTTGTCATGACCCATGATGACCACTGGAGCGGCTTCCGCCCTGACAAGATTGCCAGCCTGCGCCAGCTCGCTGCTGTCGGGGGATAAGCGATGTTCCCACTGGTGTACTTCTCTAGCCAGTCGGAAAACACGCACCGATTTATCACTCGTCTGGGACTGCCTGCTTGCCGCATACCGATTGATGGCAAGCAGCGCCTGCATATCGACCAACCCTTTATTTTAGTGGTGCCGAGCTACGGCGGCGGCAGTGCGCGGGGTGCGGTGCCCAGACAAGTGATTCAATTCCTCAATGATGACGCCAACCGACGCGGTATCCGCGGGGTGATTGCTGCCGGTAACCGCAACTTCGGTGAAGGCTATTGCCTGGCAGGCGACATCATTGCGCAGAAATGTCAGGTTCCTTATCTCTACCGCTTTGAGCTGATGGGAACCCCCGACGATATCGCTAATGTAAAAGCGGGAGTAACCCAATTTTGGCAACGACAGACACCCTGAACAGCACGCAGCTGGATTATCACGCACTCAACGCGATGCTGAACCTGTATGACGCCGATGGCCGCATTCAGTTCGACAAAGATCATGAGGCTACGCGTCAGTTCTTCTTGCAACATGTTGAGCCGAATACCGTGCAGTTCGCCTCGACGGGCGAGCGCCTGCGTTATCTGGTGGCAGAAGGTTATTACGAAGCCGAAGTGCTAAATCAGTATGACTTCTCTTTCCTCTGCCAACTGCATGATGAAGCCGATGCCTGGGGTTTCCATTTCCACACCTTCTTGGGTGCTTGGAAGTTTTACACCAGCTATACGCTGAAAACCTTCGACGGTAAGCGTTATCTCGAAACCTTCGAGCAGCGCGCCTGTATGGTGGCCCTGACGCTGGCACGCGGTAACGAACAACTGTCACGTGAGTTGCTGGCAGAAATGCTGAGTGGTCGCTTCCAGCCTGCGACGCCAACTTTCCTCAACTGCGGTAAACAACAACGCGGTGAGCTGGTGTCCTGTTTCCTGTTGCGCATCGAAGACAACATGGAGTCGATTGGTCGTGCGGTGAACTCCGCGTTACAGCTGTCTAAACGTGGCGGTGGCGTGGCGTTCCTGCTCTCTAACCTGCGTGAATCCGGTGCGCCGATTAAGCGCATCGAAAACCAGTCTTCTGGCGTGATTCCGGTGATGAAGATGCTGGAAGATGCGTTCTCTTATGCCAATCAGCTCGGTGCACGCCAGGGCGCGGGCGCGGTGTGGCTGAACGCGCATCATCCCGATATTTTCCGCTTCCTCGATACCAAGCGCGAAAACGCCGACGAGAAGATCCGTATCAAAACGCTGTCGCTCGGCGTGGTGATCCCGGATATCACCTTCCAGCTGGCGAAAGAGAATCGCGACATGGCGCTGTTCTCGCCGTATGACGTTGAGCGCATTTACGGCAAAGCGTTTGGTGATATCAGCATCAGCGAACTTTATGAAGAGATGCTGGCCGACGATCGTATCCGTAAGACTTACATCAAGCCGCGTGATTTCTTCCAGACGCTGGCAGAAATTCAGTTTGAGTCAGGCTATCCGTACATCATGTACGAAGACAGCGTGAACCGTCATAACCCAATTGCCGGTCGCATCAACATGAGCAACCTATGCTCAGAGATTTTGCAGGTTAACAGCGCCAGCGAATTCTATGACGATCTCAACTATCGCCGCGTGGGCAAAGATATCTCCTGTAACCTCGGCTCGCTGAACATTGCCCATGCCATGGATTCCCGCAATCTGGCACAAACCGTTGAAACCGCAGTGCGCGCATTGACGGCGGTTTCTGAGATGAGCGAAATCAATTCGGTGCCGTCGGTTGCGGAAGGTAATCGCCGTTCGCACGCGGTGGGCTTAGGTCAGATGAATCTGCACGGCTACCTGGCACGTGAAGGCATGGCTTATGGCTCGGAAGAAGCGCTGGATTTCACCAATCTCTACTTCTACTGCGTCACCTATCACGCGGTGCGCACCTCGAACCTGCTGGCTCAAGAACACAAACAGAGTTTTGATGGCTTTGAGCAGTCTCAGTATGCCAACGGCCATTACTTCGATAAGTATGTGGATCGCGCCTGGCTGCCGCGCACCGCGCGTGTGGCACAGATTTTTGCCGATGCAGGCATTGCGCTGCCAAGCCAGGCCGATTGGCAGGCATTGCGCGAATCAGTGATGCAACACGGCTTATTTAACCAGAACTTACAGGCGGTGCCGCCAACCGGTTCGATCTCGTACATCAATCACGCCACATCGAGTATTCACCCGATTGTGTCGCGTATTGAGATTCGTAAAGAGGGCAAAACCGGCCGCGTTTACTATCCGGCACCGTTTATGACCAACGAGAATCTGGATCTCTATCAGGATGCGTACCAGATTGGTCCGGAAGCGATTATTGATACTTACGCCGAAGCCACGCAGCACGTCGATCAAGGCTTGTCGCTGACGCTGTTCTTCCGCGATGACGTCACCACCCGTGATATCAATAAAGCGCAAATTTATGCGTGGAAGAAAGGCATCAAAACGCTCTATTACATCCGCCTGCGCCAGATGGCGCTGCAAGGCACCGAAGTCCAGGGCTGCGTCTCCTGCTCATTGTGATGAAAACTATGCAACTTAAACAAATTCAAGCCATTAACTGGAACCGTATCCAGGACGACAAAGATCTCGAAGTGTGGAACCGTCTGACCAGCAATTTCTGGCTGCCGGAAAAAGTGCCGCTGTCTAACGACCTGCCAGCGTGGCAGTCGCTGGATCACCAGCAACAGCAGCTGACCATCCGCGTGTTTACCGGTTTGACGCTGCTCGACACTATCCAGAACGTCATCGGCGCGCCGGGCCTGATGGAAGACGCCATCACGCCGCATGAAGAAGCAGTGCTGTCGAATATCAGCTTTATGGAAGCGGTGCATGCGCGTTCTTATAGCTCGATTTTCTCCACCCTGTGTAACACCGCCGATGTCGATGCGGCGTACCGCTGGAGTGAAGAGAACGAGGCGTTGCAGAACAAGGCGAAGATTGTGCTGGAGCACTATCGTGCCGAGGACCCGCTGAAGAAGAAAATCGCCAGCGTGTTCCTGGAATCGTTCCTGTTCTACTCCGGTTTCTGGCTGCCGATGTACTGGTCAAGCCGTGGCAAATTAACCAACACCGCTGATTTGATTCGTTTAATCATTCGCGATGAAGCGGTGCACGGATATTACATCGGTTACAAGTACCAGAAAGCACTGGAAAAAGTCGATGATGCGCGCCGCGAAGAGCTGCAGCAATTTGCCATCGATTTGCTGCTGGCGTTGTACGAAAACGAAGTGGTGTACACCGAAGCGCTTTACGCGGATGTGGGTTGGGTGGAAGAGGTGAAAACCTTCCTGCACTACAACGCCAACAAGGCATTGATGAATCTGGGTTATGAAGCGCTGTTCCCGGCGGAGTTGACGACGGTGAACCCAGCGATTCTCTCAGCCTTGTCGCCAAATGCTGATGAAAACCACGATTTCTTCTCCGGTTCCGGCTCCTCCTATGTGATGGGGAAAGCGGTGGAAACCGAAGATGAGGACTGGAATTTCTAACCGGTAAATCAATGCGGGAGCGCGTTCTGACTCGCTCCCGTGATGCCTTGATATTCCCCCGCGTCACTGATCAATATTCCCCGATTATTTCACCTTTTTGACTTCATTATTTTGTCACTTTAGCGCCAGTCATTTGTCCAATATATCGCCCACTTAAACGCAATTTATTCCACTTTCATCGAGCATTAACTCTGAAACCGGGTTAATTTCACAAAAAATTCAGAAAAAATTGATTCAGCCTTATCCCTTGTGAGCACTGGAATTATCGCCGATCTGAGCTATGCCATTCGCGCCAACATTCCCATTTAGGGTTGTCAGATATTCTCACTATGCTAGGTTATAGAGCGCTTAAATTTAATCGAGACCACAACAAGAAATATTTAAACATTTAACCGGGAACTTAATTACTGCATGGCAATTAAACTCGAAGTAAAGAATTTATATAAGGTATTTGGGGATCACCCCGAAAAGGCATTTAAGCTGATTGAGAAAGGCGAAAGCAAAGAGAGTATTCTGGCAAAAACCGGTCTCTCACTCGGCGTCAAAAATGCCAGTCTGGCCATTGAAGAAGGCGAGATCTTCGTCATCATGGGGCTCTCCGGATCGGGGAAATCTACCATGGTTCGCCTTCTCAATCGTCTGATAGAGCCCACTCGCGGCCAGGTGATCATTGACGGTGTCGATATTGCGAAAATATCGGATGCTGAGCTGCGTGAAGTACGCAGAAATAAGATCAGCATGGTATTCCAGTCCTTCGCATTAATGCCACACATGACGGTGTTGAATAATACAGCCTTCGGCATGGAATTAGCCGGCGTGCCGTTACAGGAACGTCAGGAAAAAGCGCTGGATGCGCTGCGTCAGGTCGGACTGGATAATTACGCGCATTCCTACCCGGACGAACTTTCTGGCGGGATGCGTCAACGTGTCGGATTAGCCCGCGCACTGGCAATCAATCCTGATATTTTGCTGATGGACGAAGCCTTCTCGGCACTGGATCCCTTAATTCGTACCGAAATGCAGGATGAGTTGGTAAAACTGCAGGCAAAACATCAGCGTACCATCGTGTTTATTTCCCATGACCTCGACGAAGCCATGCGCATTGGCGACCGTATTGCCATCATGCAGGGCGGTGAAGTGGTTCAGGTCGGCACACCGGACGAAATTCTCAATAATCCGGCCAACGATTATGTCCGCACCTTCTTCCGTGGCGTCGACATTAGCCATGTGTTCAGTGCCAAAGATATTGCTCGCCGCAGTGCTGGCGCATTGATCCGTAAAGCCGCAGGCTTTGGCCCACGCTCGGCCATCAAACTGCTGCAGGATGAAGATCGCGAATTCGGCTATGTGCTGGAAAAACAGAAGTTTGTCGGCGTGGTGTCGACCGACTCCCTTAAAGCAGCGTTAGCTGCCGGAGAAGGACTGGATAACGCTTTACTTGAGACGCCGCTCGCGGTTCCCGCGGATACCTCGCTAAATGATTTGCTCTCCCACGTTGCTCAGGCGCCCTGCGCGGTGCCAGTGGTCGGTGAAGACAATCAGTACGTCGGTATCATTTCCAAAAGCATGCTATTGCGCGCTTTAGATCGTGAAGGAGCCCAGTCATGAGTGAACAAACCAGCAATCCGTGGGATAGCGCCAGCCAGACCATCCAGCAACCAGCCACGACTGATAGCAGTGCGGCAGCCAGCAGCAGCGATCCCTGGGGTGGCAGCGCCGCACCCGCGGACAGCAGTGCCAGTTCGAACGCCGGTTCTACTGACGCCTGGGGCAATGCCTCAAGCACAGGTTCAGATGCCGCCTCAAGTGCAGGGCATGATGCGGCCTCCTCGGCTGCCAGTAACAGCGACTGGCTGAGCAGTGCGCCAGCACCGAAGCCGGAACATTTCAATATCATGGACCCGTTCCACAACACGGTGATCCCACTGGATCGCTGGGTGACCGAAGGCATCGATTGGGTCGTGAACCACTTCCGTCCACTGTTCCAGGGCATCCGCGTACCGGTGGATTATATTCTTAGCGCCTTCCAGCAACTGCTGATGGGCATGCCCGCGCCAGTGGCGATTATACTGTTTGCGCTGATTGCCTGGCAGATCGCCACACCCGCGATGGGTATCGCCACCCTGATTTCACTGGTGCTGATCGGCATGATTGGTGCCTGGTCTCAGGCGATGGTGACGCTGGCGCTGGTGCTGACCGCCCTGCTGTTCTGCATCATCATTGGATTGCCGCTCGGAATCTGGCTAGCACGCAGTGAGCGTGCCGCGCGTATTGTGCGCCCATTGCTGGATGCGATGCAAACCACCCCAGCCTTCGTGTATCTGGTGCCGATTGTGATGTTGTTCGGCATCGGTAATGTGCCTGGCGTGGTAGTGACCATTATCTTTGCATTGCCGCCGATTGTGCGCCTGACCATTCTCGGTATTAAACAGGTGCCTGCGGATCTCATTGAAGCGAGTGAGTCCTTTGGTGCCAGCCCGCGTCAGATGCTGTTCAAAGTGCAGTTGCCGCTGGCGATGCCAACCATTATGGCTGGGGTAAACCAGACGCTGATGCTGGCGCTGTCGATGGTCGTCATTGCCTCGATGATCGCTGTTGGTGGCCTTGGTCAGATGGTACTGCGCGGAATTGGCCGTCTGGATATGGGCCTCGCCAGTGTCGGCGGTGTCGGTATTGTTATCCTTGCCATCATTCTCGATCGCCTGACGCAATCGGTCGGTCGTGACAGCCGTAGCCGCGGCAGTCGCCACTGGTACAACACCGGGCCAATTGGCCTGCTGCTGCGCCCCTTCAGCAAAAAAGCCTGATTTCTTTGGACGGCCCGTCGTGGCCGTCCGTCTCCGACGCAACACGTAAAATAAGGAATGACTATGCGCAAGACAGCTCTATTCGCCGCCGTCCTGACGACGTTTGCCGCGACGCACGTGTCCGCCGCCGACCTGCCCGGTAAAGGCATTACGGTTAAACCCGCTCAGAGCACCATTTCCGAAGAGACTTTCCAGACACTGCTGGTCAGCCGCGCGCTGGAAAAACTCGGCTATACCGTCGATAAGCCAAGTGAAGTGGATTACAACGTGGCTTACACCACCATCGCGGCCGGTGATGCCACTTTTATGGCCACCAACTGGAAACCGCTGCACGATGATATGTATGCCGCCGCAGGTGGCGACCAGAAGTTCTACCGTGAGGGCACTTACGTGACCGGCGCGGCGCAAGGTTACTTAATTGACAAGAAAACCGCTGAGCAGTACCACATCACCAATATTGAACAGCTGAAAGATCCGAAGATCGCCAAGCTATTTGATACCAATGGGGATGGCAAAGCCGACCTCACAGGCTGTACGCCAGGCTGGGGCTGTGAAGCGGTGATTAATCATCAGATTGAAGCCTATAAGCTGAGTAATACCGTTGAGCATAATCAGGGGAATTACTCCGCCATGATCGCCGACACCATCACCCGCTTTAAGCAGGGGAAACCTATCCTCTATTATACTTGGACACCGTATTGGGTCAGCGACGTGCTCAAGCCGGGTAAAGATGTGGTGTGGCTGCAGGTGCCGTTCTCATCCATGCCGGGCGCGCAGAGCAAAGTGGATACCAAACTGCCTAACGGCATGAACTATGGCTTCCCGGTCAACACCATGCATATCGTGGCTAACAAAGCCTGGGCTGAGAAAAACCCGGCGGCGGCAAAACTGTTTGCTGAGATGAAACTGCCACTGGCTGATATCAATGCGGAAAACGCAGCGATGCACGCAGGCCATGCCTCCGATGCCGACATTAACAGCCACGTTGACGGTTGGATCAAAGGCCATCAGGCTGAGTTCGATAAATGGATTTCCGACGCACAGGCGGCGGCGAAGTAATCTGAAAAAAGGGCCGAGGCGTGATGAATTGCGCCCCGGCCCTTTACGTTTTCATCCGAGTGTGCGCTATAACGCACTGGTACGTCCTGTTAATTAACACATCATTGAAATAATTTTTTGGGTTACTATTACCCGCATATGATTATTGCCCCGTTGTACCCACTATGAAATCTCCCCAGCAGGGACTCAATTCTGCGTTAGTTGCCTTGATGTCTGTGGCAACGGGCTTAGCTGTCGCAAGTAACTACTACGTTCAACCTCTTCTCGATACCATTGCTCATCAATTCAACCTCTCCGTTAGCCTGGCAGGTTTTATCGTCACCACGGCCCAGCTTGGATACGCGTTTGGCTTACTGCTATTAGTACCACTTGGCGACATGTTGGAACGGCGTGCCTTGATTGTCTCAATGAGTTTGCTGGCGGCTGGCGGCATGATGATCACCGCTCTCTCCTCTTCCCTGTCAATGATGCTGTTGGGCACGGTCTTGACGGGTTTGTTCTCCGTCGTCGCGCAGCTATTAGTGCCGCTGGCGGCCACGCTGGCAGCACCGGAAAAACGCGGCAAAGTCGTTGGGACGGTGATGAGTGGTTTACTGCTCGGGATCCTGTTGGCCCGCACAGTTGCAGGTGCTTTGGCACAGTTTGCTGGCTGGCGCAGCGTTTACTGGACCGCCAGCGTGCTGATGATTTTGATGGCCTTGGCGCTAGGGCGTTTTCTACCACGCTATAAACAGGCCGTGCCGCTCAATTACTCACAGCTGCTGCGCTCAATCTTCAGCCTCTATGCCAGCAATCGCGTATTACGCACCCGCGCCCTGACCGGCTGCCTGAGCTTTGCAAATTTCAGCATGTTGTGGACATCGATGGCCTTTCTGTTGGCATCAGCCCCCTATAACTTCAACGAGGGTGAAATTGGCCTGCTGGGGTTGGTGGGTGCGGCTGGCGCACTTGCCGCACGACAAGCTGGCGGCCTGGCTGATAAGGGTAAGGCCAAACTCACCACCAGCATTGGCCTGGTCATTATGCTCGGGTCTTGGGGGATGACTGCGCTCGGTGCGCACAATTTAGTGGCGCTGATTATGGGGATTCTGCTGCTCGATCTGGCAGTACAAGGCGTGCACATTACTAATCAAAGCGTCATCTATCGCAACATGCCCGAAGCACGTAATCGCCTCACCTCCGGCTATATGACCAGTTACTTTATTGGCGGTGCATTGGGTTCAATCATTTCGGCGAACGCATTTCATCATTTTGGCTGGTACGGTGTTTGTACAGCCGGCGCGGTTGCAACATTAATTAACATATTGATTTGGTGGCGTAATTCCCACCTGGAAAGTGTTTAGAAAACGTAAAGACGGGCCCAAAACTTTGAGTGAGACTGTTCATTGATGATTGGGTTTGTTATGGTTAGCAGCACAGTTATTCACCACAGTTATTTTTTCTCGCGAAATTATTTATCTGTAAAAAGATTTCGCGAGGCGAATTGATGGCAATGTGACCATTTAGAATGGCGAATTGTCGGGACGATGCGCCCAGGGTTACGGAACGACCTGGAACGCCAGATGCTGACAATGTGATCGTGCGAACAATCACTGGCGTAAAATATGACTACGCTTAATCTGTCACCATCTTTACTATACCAGTTGCAACTAAGAGGTTTTTTTTAAAATGGAAAGTTCGTTTACTCCCATTGAACAGATGCTAAACATCCGTGCTAACCGCCACAAAGATTTTCCGTTGCAGGAAATCATCCTGACTCGCCTGTGCATGCATATGCAGGGCAAACTGCTGGATAACCGCAACAAGATGTTGAAGGCGCAGGGAATTAACGAGACCTTATTCATGGCGCTGATCACCCTGGACGCGCAAGAAAACCAGAGCATTCAGCCGTCAGAACTGAGTTCTGCGCTGGGCTCTTCACGCACCAATGCCACACGCATTGCCGATGAGCTGGAAAAACGTGGCTGGATCGAGCGTCGTGAAAGTGATAACGACCGCCGCTGCCTGCATCTTCATCTGACAGAAAAAGGTAACGAATTCTTACGTCAGCTGCTGCCACCTCAGCATCAGAGCCTGCAGTATCTGTGGTCTTCACTCTCCACCTCTGAGCAGGACCAGTTAGAAGCGATTACGCGCAAGCTGCTTAACCGTCTTGATAAAATGGATGAAGATCAGGTTATCGCCTCCCTGTCGCGCTAATAGCAAGAAGTGCGACACAATCACCTTCCGAAATCGCTATTTTAATCCCCTTTTATCCGGCCAGCGTCTAAAGCGCTGGCTTTTTCGACTCGGGCATCCGTGACGATGGACCGACACATCCCGACCAAATGGAAAACGTGGAGAACAACATGAGTGCGACCGCGGAGGCTCAAAGCCCGCAACAGCCAGCAAATAAAAAGAAGAAGCGCAAAGGTGTGCTGATCCTGCTGGCGATCGTGTTTGTATTGATAGGTGTGGCGTATCTGGCCTACTGGTATTTGGTGCTGCGCCACTTCCAGGAAACCGATGATGCGTACGTAGCAGGTAACCAGGTGCAGGTGATGGCACAGGTTTCTGGTAGCGTAAACAAAGTCTGGTTTGATAATACCGACTTCGTGAAGAAAGGTGATGTCCTGGTTTCGCTGGATAAAACCGATGCGGAGCAGGCGTTTGAAAAAGCGCAGACCGCGCTGGCAACCAGTGTGCGTCAGACGCACCAGTTGATGATTAACGGTAAGCAGTATCAAGCCACTATTAAGCTGCAACAGACAGCGCTGGATCAGGCTGAAGCCGATTTGAAACGTCGTGAGCCGCTAGGTGCTTCAAACCTGATTGGCCGTGAAGAGCTGCAGCACTCACGTGATGCCGTTGCCACTGCCAAAGCGCAACTGGATGTCGCAGAGCAACAGTACAACGCTAACCAGGCGATGATCCTGAATACCAATCTGGAACAGCAACCGGCCGTTAAACAAAGTGCTGCCGAACTGCGTGATGCATGGCTGGCATTGCAACGTACCGAAATTCGTAGCCCGATTGATGGCTATATTTCGCGTCGTAGCGTCCAGGTTGGTTCGCAGATCTCCACCAGCACCCCACTGCTGGCGGTGGTACCTGCCACTAACTTGTGGATCGATGCCAACTTTAAAGAGACTCAGCTCTCTGGTGTGCGTATCGGCCAGCCAGCCACCGTCATCAGTGATATCTACGGTGATGACGTGGAGTATCACGGTAAAGTGGTGGGCTTGGATATGGGTACCGGTAGCGCCTTCTCCCTGTTGCCGGCGCAAAATGCCACCGGTAACTGGATCAAAGTGGTTCAGCGTTTGCCTGTGCGTATTGAGCTAGATGCAAAACAAGTGGCAGACCATCCGTTGCGTATTGGCCTCTCCACCTTGGTGAAAGTCGATACCCAAAACAAAGACGGTGCCACTCTGGCAAGCAGCGTACGCGCACAAGCCGCTTATGAAAGTAATGCCCTGGCAATCGACCTTGCGCCGGTTAATCAGCTGATTACTGACATCGTTCGTGCCAACGCCGACTAACTTCGCGGGAGGCTGTCATGGCACAAAAACCGCTTGAGGGTGCGCCGTTAGTCCTGATGACCATCGCCTTATCGTTGGCGACGTTTATGCAGGTACTCGACTCAACCATCGCCAACGTGGCGATCCCGACCATCGCCGGAAACCTCGGTGCCTCGAACTCACAGGGCACTTGGGTGATTACCTCATTCGGGGTGGCAAACGCCATCTCGATACCGATTACCGGTTGGTTAGCCAAACGTATCGGTGAAGTGAAGCTGTTTACCTGGTCGACCATTCTGTTCGTGCTGGCCTCATGGGCGTGCGGCATGTCAGAAAGCCTGGAGATGCTGATCTTCTTCCGTATCATTCAGGGTGTGGTTGCCGGTCCATTGATCCCGCTGTCACAGAGTTTACTGCTGAATAACTACCCGCCGGCCAAGCGCAGCGTGGCACTCTCGCTGTGGGCGATGACGGTGATCGTGGCCCCGATCTGCGGCCCGATTTTAGGCGGCTGGATCAGTGATAACTACCACTGGGGTTGGATCTTCTTTATCAACGTCCCCATTGGTGCGGTCGTCGTCGCGCTGACTCTGCAAACGTTGCGAGGACGCGAAACCAAAACCGAAATCCGACCGATTGATATCGTCGGCCTGGTGCTGTTGGTGGTGGGGATTGGTTCGCTGCAGGTGATGCTCGACCGAGGTAAAGAACTCGACTGGTTTGGCTCCACGGAAATCATTGTGCTCACGGTGGTCGCCGTGGTGGCACTGGCGGTGCTGTTGGTGTGGGAGCTAACGGACGACCATCCGATTGTCGATTTGTCGCTGTTTAAAAAGCGCAACTTCACCATCGGCTGTTTGTCGATCAGTCTGGCTTACATGCTTTACTTCGGCTCGATCGTGTTGCTGCCCCAGTTGCTGCAGGAGGTATACGGCTACACTGCCACCTGGGCAGGTTTGGCGTCAGCACCGGTCGGCATCATTCCGGTAATCTTGTCGCCCATCATTGGCCGCTTTGCCCACAAGCTGGACATGCGGCGGCTCGTGACCTTCAGCTTTATCATGTATGCGGTGTGCTTCTACTGGCGCGCGTATACGTTTGAGCCGGGAATGGATTTTGGTGCGTCAGCATGGCCGCAGTTTATTCAGGGCTTTGCCGTGGCCTGCTTCTTTATGCCACTGACCACCATTACGCTGTCGGGGTTGCCGCCAGAGCGTATGGCAGCAGCATCGAGCCTGTCGAACTTTGTACGTACGCTGGCGGGTTCAATCGGTACGTCGATCACGACCACCATGTGGACGGATCGCGAATCAATGCACCACAGCTATCTGTCTGAATCGGTGAATCCATTTAACCCGAATTCTCAGCAGACGTATGACCAACTGCAAAGCATGGGCATGACGCAGCAGCAAGCTTCAGCCTACATTGCACAGCAAATTACCAATCAGGGCTTGATTATCTCAGCGAATGAGATCTTCTGGGCATCAGCGGGAGTATTTTTGATTTTGCTGGTTCTGGTGTGGTTTGCACGTCCGCCATTTGGTGCGGGCGGTGGCGGCGGTGGAGCGCACTAAAGAGTAGAAACAAAAACGGGCCTTACGGCCCGTTTTCATTTTATGCGTTCTGACGCCACCACTCGGCGAGCAGGATACCGGTCGCAACCGATACGTTAAGACTCTCGACGTTGCCAGTACCGCCAATCGACAGGCTGATATCACCCTGCTGGAAGGCGCTGTCGGACAGACCTTCACGCTCCTGTCCCAGTACTAATACCATTTTGGCTGGCAGCTCAGCTTTCGCCAGCGGCGTGCCTTCATGGCTTGAAGTCGTCACGATGGTGTAACCCGCTTTGCGGAAGGCTTCCAGGCCGCTGGCAAAACTTTCACCGCTGATCGCCTGCACGTGCTCTGCGCCACCTTCGGCTGTACGTACTGCCGCACCCGATTCCAGCAGTGAAGCATCGTTAACCAGCAAGCCTTTCACACCGAAGTGCGCGCAGCTACGCATGATGCCACCGAGATTGTGCGGGTTGCTGACATCTTCCAAAGCCAGCACGCAATCCTTGGTATCAGCTTTTTTCAGCCACTCAGAGACTTCCATGCCCATACGCTTCTTGATGATGAAGCACACGCCGCCGTGGTGTTCGGTGCCTGAAGCCTTAGTCAGCTCGGCATCCTCCACCACGTGGTAGGCTTTACGGTTGGCCGCTAACCAGCGCAGTGTTTCGCGGAAGCGTGGCGTGACGCTCTGGATAAACCAAGCACGCACGATACTCTCTGGGCGGCTGGCGTACAGCGCCTGGCAGGCATTTTCACCGTAAACGCGCGTCTCTTCCTGACGCTGACGGCGAATCTGCTCGGGGTCGATGACCGGCTTGTTGCTCGCTGCCTCATCAATCTGACTATCGTCCGCTACCGGTGGGCGTGAAACGGTGCGCCACGGTGAATCACCGAAGCTGCGGTTGTCATCGCCACGATCGTCACGACGGCCAAAGCTGCGACCGCGCTCGCTGTTGCGTGCATCACGCGCTGGCGTTCCGCGACCACCTTCTTCATTATTACGTGCAGTACGAGGACCAGAACGACGATTATCTTCCTGGCGCGCAGCAGGACGGCCGCCTTTGCCGGTACGGGGATTTGGCTTTTGGCCTGCATCCTCATCACGTACATACATCACTTTTACCTTGCCGCTTTTGCCTTTAAATTCGTCGTTCATTTGTTCCTCCTGCATTGAGAGCGCGAAGATTACCTGATGTGCTGGAGCTTAGCTATCAACTATTGAACCTATTGGGCAATCCAGATTGAGCATAGCACTCAACCTTTTCATAATGTTCGGCAATCATAACATTTACAGGTCCGGTTTGAGGTGACGATGAATACTGTATGTGCCTCCTGTCAGGCAACTAACCGCGTTCCCGAGGAACGTATTGCCGATGGCGCCAAGTGTGGTCGCTGTGGCGACGAGCTTTTCAATGGTGAAGTCGTGAATGCCACCGCAGCCACGCTGGATAAATATTTACAGGACGATCTGCCCGTGGTGATCGACTTCTGGGCGCCATGGTGCGGCCCATGCGTGAACTTCGCGCCTGTTTTTAAGGATGTCGCTGACGAACGCCGCGGTAAAGTGCGCTTTGTGAAAGTGAACACGGAAGCCGAACCGGCACTCAGCTCACGCTTCCGTATCCGCAGTATTCCGACCATTATGGTGTTCAAAAAGGGTGAGATGGTCGACATGTTAAACGGGGCAATGCCCAAGGCGCAGTTTAATGAGTGGCTCGACGAATCACTTTAAGCACTTCAGGCCAGCCCCTGTGCTGGCCTTGCCGTTAGCCTTCTATTAAACTGGCGTTTTTTCCTGCCTGCGATTCTATGTCTGAAAATGCCGTTCTGCGCTTACGTGCGCAACGTTTAGCACGCGCTACGCGCCCGTTTCTTGCCCGTGGCAATCGCGTGTTGCGCTGCCAGCGTTGTCTGCTGCCGCAAAAAAACTGCCTGTGCGCCACCCTGCAGCCGCAGCAAGCACGCAGCCGTTTTTGTCTGGTGATGTTCGATACCGAGCCAATGAAACCCAGTAATACGGGGCGACTGATCGCCGATATCCTGCCTGATACGCTGGCGTTTGGCTGGTCGCGTACCGAACCTGATGACGCGATGCTCGCAGCCGTGCAAACCGCTGATTATCAGCCGATGGTGGTGTTCCCAGCTTCATACGCTGACGCAGGCCGAGAAGTGCTGACAGCCCCACCCACCAGTGGCAAACCGCCGCTGTTTATTATGCTGGATGGCACCTGGACTGAAGCGCGCAAGATGTTCCGCAAAAGCCCCTGGCTGGATGCGTTCCCGGTGATGTCACTCAACGTATCCACACCATCGCGCTACACGCTGCGGGAAGCGCACGGCGAGGGGCAGCACTGTACCGCTGAAGTGGCCGCCGCGTTGCTGGAGCAGGCTGGCGATGTTGAGGCAGCAAGCGCGTTACAGCAGCATTTTGAGCATTTCCGTCACGCTTATCTGGCAGGTAAACCGCATCATCCTGTGCATTATCAGGAAGCGCTTTTGCCTGGCGAAATCTAAATCCTGCGATCGACGAGTCGGCAAGCAAACTAAAAAGCGTTTACAATCATGCCAATCTTGATGTCGGGAGTGGATGATGAGTCAACGCGGACTGGAAGCACTGTTACGGCCTAAATCAATCGCGGTGATTGGCGCGTCGGTAAAACCGGGGCGCGCCGGCTACTTTATGATGCGTAACCTGCTGGCGGGGGGATT
>OBJT01000210.1_pt1 | contig 15516 bp, 13 predicted proteins | sample 1519861 | NCBI WGS metagenome assembly OBJT01 (sample SAMN02401118, study PRJEB22541) | soil metagenome, isolate JX
ACTAAAAAATCAGCTTGATATTAAAACGTCACAATTAATATCACTGATGGATAAGAGGCCCCCTTAAGGCCATCTACCTGCTGTTTTTCAGAGTAAACCTGGAAAAGTTCATGCCAAATTCAATAATTTTGAGCAACTTTACGTAACTTTAAATTTAAATCCCGTAAAGTGCTCGCCAGCTCAGCAGGCGGTATTCAATTTTTTGCTGCAATCGGCATTTAACGTCACTGTTTTTTTCATTTTAGCCCTCAGTGGCTTCTTCATTTGCTTGTTACGGCATGCTAGTTAAGATAGTACCGCTGCGCAAAGGGAAAGTACGCGCAGAACATTTGAACGACTTACCTGTCCAATTGCAGGTGACTTTTACAGGATTCAGGCATGTTAAACCGGTTGAAGAGATCTGTGCTGGCGGCCCTTATTCCTACGCTGCTGCTGACACCCGCGCTCTCGGTACGCGCTGATGTGAGCGATAATCTGCCCGATATGGGCACGACAGCAGGTTCGACGCTGTCCATTAATCAAGAACTGCAGATTGGCGATTTCTATGTCCGCCAACTGCGCGCCAGCGCCCCTTTGATTAATGATCCACTGTTAAATCAATACATTAATGAACTAGGCCAGCGCTTGGTCGCACACGCCAACTCGGTACGCACCCCGTTTCACTTCTTTTTAATTCAGAACGATGAGCTGAATGCCTTCGCCTTCTTTGGTGGCAATGTGGTACTGCACTCGTCACTGTTCCGCTATACCGATAATGAAAGCCAACTGGCCTCGGTAATGGCGCACGAGATTTCCCACGTCACCCAACGCCATCTGGCACGTGCGATGGAAGAGCAGAAGCGTAATGCACCGCTGACGTGGGTCGGCGCACTGGGATCCATCCTGCTGGCGATCGCCAATCCGCAAGTCGGTATGGCCGCGCTGACGGGCACACTGGCAGGCACCCAACAGGGAATGATCAGCTTTACTCAAGCCAATGAACAGGAAGCCGATCGCATTGGTATTCAGGTATTGCAGCGTGCCGGTTTCGATCCCCAAGCGATGCCTAACTTCCTGCAAAAGTTGGCTGACCAGAGCCGTTTCTCCTCTAAACCTCCTGAGATTTTGCTGACCCACCCGCTTCCCGATAGCCGTCTGGCTGATGCACGTAACCGCGCTAACCAAATGCGTCCCGTGGTGGTTCAATCATCAGAAGGGTTTTACATGGCGAAAGTCCGTTCATTGGGAATGTATGCGACAGGCCGTAACCAGCTCACCGATGAATTGCTCAATGAGTATGCCAAGGGCAATTCCCGCGAGCAGATGGCATCCCAATACGGTAAAGCCGTGCAGTTCTTGCAGGCAAAAAGCTTCGACAACGCTAAGAAAATTATTGCGCCGATGCTGGCGAAACAGCCAGATAACGTCTGGCTGCTGGATATCATGACGGATATCGATATCGGCCTGAATCAGCCACAGCAGGCGATTGCCATGCTGACCAGCGCCAAAGGCAGCAGCACCAATCCGGTGTTACAGCTCAACCTCGCTAACGCCTATGTGGAAGCTAAACAGCCCGCTAACGCCACGCGCATTCTGAATCGCTATACCTTTGCCCATCCCGATGACGTCAACGCCTGGGATTTGCTGGCGCAAGCCTCTGCGGCACAAGGGCTGCGTGACGAAGAATTATCGGCACGCGCTGAAGGCTTAGCGCTTAATGGCCAGCTCGACCAGGCGATCACCACCCTGAGTAGCGCCAGCGCACAGGTGCCGCTCGGCAGTTTGAAACAGGCGCGTTACGATGCGCGCATCGACCAGTTCCGGGAATTGCAGAAGCGTTTCCGTCAGTATCAGAAGGGATAAACGATGGTGAGTATTTATCATAACCCGCGTTGCAGTAAGAGCCGCGAAACCCTGGCGCTGTTGCAGAAAAAAGGCATCGAGCCTGATGTAGTGCTGTATCTTGAAACACCGCCTGACGTGCAGACGCTGAAAACTCTGTTGCAACAGCTAGGGATGAGTAATGCGCGCGAACTGATGCGACGTAAAGAAGACCTTTATAAAGAGCTGAATCTGGCCGATGTGCAGTGGAGTGAAGAGCAGTTGCTTCAGGCGATGGTAGACAATCCTAAGCTGATTGAACGTCCCATCGTCATTAATGGAGAACAGGCGCGGATTGGACGTCCACCGGAAGCGGTGCTGGAGATTATTTAAAGCCCCAGTGCTTCTTTGACAAAAGGAATGGTGAGCTTGCGCTGTGCGCTAATTGAGGCGCGATCGAGTCGATCAAGGGTATCAAACAGCGTGCGCATTTCACGGTCGAGGCGTTTCAGCAGGAAGCGCCCGACATCCTCCGGTAGCTCAAAACCACGCAGCCCTGCCCGCATTTGCATCGCCTGGAGTTTGTCTTCATCTGACAGTGGCTGCAAACGATAGATTTGTCCCCAGTCGAGACGGGAAGCTAAGTCCGGCAGACCAAGATTGAGCTGACGAGGTGGACGATCGCCGGTGATCAGCAAACGCGTTTTGCCGATTTCCAGAATGCGGTTATAGAGATCGAAGATTGCCATCTCCCACTCGGCATCGCCGGCAATGCATTCGATGTTATCAATGCAGACCAGTGCGAGGTTCTCCATGCCGTCTAACACTTCCGGCACAAACCAGGTGCGTTTATCCAACGGCACATATCCCACCGCTTCACCACGGGCCGACATCTCAGCACAAGCTGCATGCAATAAGTGACTACGGCCGCCGCCTTCGCGTGACCAAAAATAGAGATAGCTGCCGTGTTGCTGAGAGAGTGCGCCTTGCAGCGCCGCCAACAGAGACGGATTTTCCCCCGGCCAGAAACTGGCAAAGGTTTCATCATCGGGTAAATAGAGTGGCAGTGAAAGCTGTGCCGGCGTGTTCAGAAGTACCTCAACGGATGAGCAGGCAGAAAACGGCGCAAGTTTATCACGATCCTTGCAAGAGATGAACCAGGCTTCCCTGCCCGGCTGAGCGCATTAGGCTTCGCGCTTCTCTTCCGCATCCAGCACCACTTCTTCTGGACGTAACAGACTGATGACACGGAAGATTAATGACAGTGCCACGCCAACGATGGTTGCCAGCGCCATGCCTTTCAACTCCGCGGCACCGATGTGCACTTTCGCGCCGCTCACGCCAATGATCAGGATCACCGAGGTCAGGATCAGGTTCTGCGCTTTGTTGTAATCCACTTTGGATTCAATCAATACACGAATACCGGAAGCACCGATCACGCCGTACAGCAGCAGGGAAACACCGCCCATCACCGGCACCGGGATCGCCTGAATCGCGGCCGCCAGTTTACCCACACAAGAGAGCAGAATCGCGAAGATCGCTGCCCCGCCAATCACCCAGGTACTGTATACGCGGGTGATCGCCATCACGCCGATGTTTTCACCGTAGGTGGTATTCGGAGTGGAACCGAAGAAACCGGAGATCATGGTGGATAAGCCGTTGGCGAACATCGAGCGATGCAGGCCGGGATCGCGAATCAGATCTTTTTTCACGATATTGGCGGTGACGACTAAGTGGCCGACGTGCTCAGCGATCACGACCAAAGCGGCAGGCAGGATCGTCAACATCGCCGCCCATTCGAAGCGTGGCGTGTAGAAGGTTGGCAGCGCAAACCATGGCGCATCGGCAACCGACTGCCAGTTGACGATTCCCATAAAGGAAGAGAGTGCATAGCCCACCAATACACCGATCAGAATCGGGATAATGGCGAGAAAACCGCGGAACAGCACCGAACCAAACACGGTGACAGCCAGCGTCACCATCGAGATGATAATGGTTTTGCTGTCAGCCGTGGTGCCATCTGCCGGCAGCAGACCCGCCATATTGGCTGCCACGCCCGCCAGTTCCAGACCGATCACCGCGACAATCGCACCCATCGCCGCGGGGGGGAACATCACGTCAAGCCAGCCGGTGCCGGCTTTTTTCACAATCAGCGCCACGACACAGAACAGGAAGCCACACAGAATAAAACCGCCCAGCGCCACTTCATAACCCAGCGGTAACAGCAGCAGCACCGGTGAAATAAAGGCAAAGCTCGATCCTAAATACGCCGGGATTTTGCCTTTACAGATAAACAGATACAGCAGCGTACCGACGCCGTTAAACAGCAACACGGTGGCCGGGTTGATGTGGAACAGAATCGGCACCAGCACCGTGGCGCCAAACATGGCGAACAGGTGTTGTAAGCTGAGTGGAATGGTTTGCAGCAGCGGTGGACGTTCGTCTACCCCGATAGCCCTACGAGTCATCATTTATCCCCTCTCCCCGGCGTCCTTCAAACCATGGCTGCGTTGGCTGCTCTCGTTCACCCGAATCACTTACTGGAGTAAGCTCATCGGGATTTGCTCGATTGCCGCCTTGCCATGGCTCGAATGACTTGGGGATGATTGTTGTGTTTTTGCCAAAAAAAAGCCGACTCTCTGGCCGGCTCCTCAAATACTATTTTTCAAATAATGCTAATGCATATTCTGCCTGCATTGGCAGGCCGGGCGTGATTGGCGCAGGCAATTTGTTCACGGCCAGCACGGAGAAACCGGAGCGTACTGAAGTACGTGAGGATTTCGAGCACTGCCCGGGGGCAAAGTGACAAGCAAAATAGCCCGGAGCGGTCATTACTTGGTACCGAAGATCTTATCGCCGGCATCACCCAAGCCTGGAATGATATAGCCCTTCTCGTTCAATCCCTGATCGATTGACGCGGTGTACAGCTCAACGTCTGGATGCGCTTTCTCCAACGCCGCAATCCCTTCTGGTGCCGCCACCAGCACCAGTACTTTAATGCTGTTGCAGCCCGCTTTTTTCAGCAGGTCGATGGTTGCGATCATTGAACCACCGGTTGCCAGCATCGGGTCAACCACCAGCGCCAGGCGCTCTTCGATGTTTGACACCAGTTTCTGGAAATAAGGTACCGGCTCCAGCGTCTCTTCATCACGGTAGACACCCACCACGCTGATACGTGCACTAGGAACGTGTTCCAGCACGCCTTCCATCATGCCGAGGCCCGCACGCAGGATCGGCACCACAGTGATTTTTTTACCTTTGATTTGATCGACGTCGACCGGGCCATTCCAGCCTTCAATGGTCACACGTTCTGTGGCCAGATCGGCGGTCGCTTCATAGGTCAGCAGACTGCCGACTTCTGAGGCCAGTTCGCGGAATCGTTTGGTGCTGATATCATGCTCACGCATCAGGCCCAGTTTATGTTTGACCAGCGGGTGTTTGACTTCCACGATCTTCATGATTGTTCTCCCGGAATTGAGTTGAGCTAAAAAAAAATCGCCGGATTATACCGCCTTTTTGCCGCTGCGCCACTTGTCATTGGTCAATGGCTTAGCGCGATCCGCGTAATCATAAGGATTGGCGAAAAATCAGCGCAGTGCAAAGCGGCGTGAGATGGCACTCGCAAACGTTTGCCTGCACTGATAGAATTAGCGCGCTTAATTTTTGCCACCAACCGCAATTCGCGTGGGGATTCCGCAGTGACCGACAAAACCTCTCTCAGCTACAAAGACGCCGGTGTTGATATCGATGCTGGTAACGATCTGGTTGACCGTATTAAAGGCGTAGTAAAGAAAACTCGCCGCCCGGAAGTGATGGGTGGACTGGGTGGCTTTGGCGCGCTCTGTGCGCTGCCGCAGAAATACCGCGAGCCTGTGCTGGTCTCCGGAACCGATGGCGTCGGCACCAAGCTGCGTCTGGCGATGGATCTCAAACGTCATGACAGTATCGGCATCGATCTGGTTGCGATGTGTGTCAACGACCTGATTGTGCAAGGCGCTGAGCCGCTGTTCTTCCTCGACTACTACGCGACCGGCAAACTGGATGTGGATACCGCTTCAGCAGTGATCACCGGCATCGCCGAAGGTTGCTTGCAGTCAGGTTGTGCGCTGGTGGGCGGCGAAACCGCTGAGATGCCAGGCATGTACCACGGTGAAGACTACGACGTGGCCGGTTTCTGCGTCGGCGTGGTAGAAAAATCAGAAATTATTGACGGTTCGAAAGTGCAAGACGGCGACGTGCTGATCGCACTGGGCTCAAGCGGCCCTCATTCGAACGGTTATTCTCTGGTGCGTAAGATTCTGGAAGTTAGCCAGACTGACCCAGAAACCAAACAGCTGGATGGCAAACCACTGGCCGATCACCTGCTGGCACCGACCCGTATCTACGTGAAAAACATCCTCAGCCTGATCGAACAGGTGGATGTGCACGCGATTTCTCACCTGACCGGTGGCGGCTTCTGGGAAAACATCCCACGTGTGCTGCCAGACAATACTCAGGCTGTGATTGACGAGAAAAGCTGGCAGTGGCCGTCTGTGTTCACTTGGTTGCAGCAGGCAGGTAACGTCAGCCGTCACGAAATGTACCGTACCTTTAACTGTGGCGTGGGCATGATCATCGCGCTGAGCCCGGCTGATGCCGATAAAGCGGTACAGTTGATGACCGACGCTGGCGAACAGGCGTGGAAAATCGGTGTGATTAAAGCCTCTGACTCAGAAGAGCGAGTGGTTATCAATCCATGAAAAAACTGGTTGTGCTGATCTCCGGTAACGGAAGTAATCTTCAGTCCATCCTTGACGCCTGCGCAAGCGGGCGTATCAACGGCAGCGTCGCTGCCGTATTCAGTAATAAAGCCTCAGCGTTTGGTTTGACCCGTGCTCAGGAAGCCAGCGTACCGGGTCATAGCCTTGCCGCCAGTGATTTTGCCGACCGTGATGCGTTTGATCGTCAGCTAATGCAGGAAATCGACGCTTATGCACCGGACCTGGTGGTGCTGGCCGGTTATATGCGTATTCTCAGCAAGGCGTTTGTCGCGCACTATCACGATCGCCTGGTGAATATCCATCCGTCGCTGTTGCCGAAATACCCCGGATTGCATACCCACCGTCAGGCTCTCGACAATGGCGATGAAGAGCACGGTACCTCGGTGCACTTTGTCACCGATGAGCTGGATGGCGGACCGGTGATTCTGCAGGCTCGCGTGCCGGTATTTGCTGAAGATGATGAAGAAGAGATCACCTCACGCGTGCAGCATCAGGAACATGCGATCTATCCGCTGGTGATCAGCTGGTTTGTCGATGGCCGTTTGCAGATGCGTGAAGGCAAAGCCTGGCTGGATGGGCAACCGTTGCCGCCGCAAGGTTACGCGCACGAATAAATTTCTCGGTGCGCATGAATGCGCACCCTACAAATTATCCGTTAATTTCCGGTTTTGTAGGGTCGTCATTTATGGCGACCGCACCAGTGCTCTCCCTTAACCAAATCTACCCGTGATGTAATCTTCAGTTTTACGCGCTTTTGGCGAGGTGAAGATCCGATCGGTTTCATCAAACTCCACCAGTTGCCCATTATGCATAAACGCCGTGTAATCTGACACGCGCGCCGCCTGCTGCATGTTGTGCGTCACCAGCACCAGCGTGAAATGCTGCTTTAACGTGGTCATCAACTCTTCAATCACCAGCGTCGAGATCGGATCCAGTGCCGATGTCGGCTCATCCAGCAACAGCACTTCGGGTTCAATGGCAATTGCACGCGCAATCACTAAGCGTTGCTGCTGGCCGCTGGAGAGCGTCAGCGCATTCTGTGCCAGCTGATCTTTTACTTCACTCCACAACGCTGCGGCCCGCAGTGCACGCTCGCAGGCTTCATTCAGCACGCGGCGGTCGCGCACACCTTGCAGACGCAGGCCATACACCACGTTCTCGTAAATGGATTTCGGGAACGGATTGGGGCGCTGAAACACCATGCCGATACGGCGGCGCAGCGCGGGCAAATCCTGGTTCGCCTGCATCACCGCATGCTGATCGAGCAGGATTTCCCCCTCAATACGGCAGCGATCAATCACATCATTCATGCGATTAAAGCAGCGCAGCAGCGTTGATTTTCCACAACCAGAGGGGCCGATCAGCGCGGTAATGCGATTTTTAGGGATCTGCAAATCAATACTGTTCAGCGCCTGGCGCTCGCCGTACCACAACGAAAGCTGGTTAACGGTCAATGCGATGTCGTAATCGGGCGTCATCTATAAACCTTTTAATGCGTCATAAGCCGGTAACGCTCACGCAGGCGATGACGTAACGCCATGGCCAGCAAATTAAGCGACAGGATAATCACCACCAGCAGTAATGCGGTGGCGTAAACCAGCGGTCGGTCAGCGTCAATATTGGGACTCTGGAAAGCCAAATCGTAAATCTGAAAGCCGAGGTGCATAAATTTGCGGTCCAGATGCAGATACGGGAACACCGCATCGACCGGAAGCTCGGGGGCCATCTTCACCACACCCACCAGCATCAGCGGTGCGGTTTCACCCGCCGCGCGCGCTACCGCCAAAATCAGACCGGTCAGCATCGCTGGCACCGCCAGCGGTAATACCACACGCCACAGCGTTTCCGCCTGGGTAGCGCCCAGTGCCAAAGATCCCTGACGCAGATTATCTGGAATGCGTGACAAGCCCTCCTCCGTCGCCACAATCACCACCGGCAGCGTAAGCAGCGCCAGCGTCAATGCCGCCCAGAGTAAACCCGGCGTGCCAAAGGTAGGATTAGGCAGCGAACGTGAGAAAAACAGCTGGTCGAGCGTGCCGCCAATCAGCCAGACAAAGAAGCCTAAACCAAACACGCCATACACAATCGAGGGCACGCCTGCGAGGTTCACCACCGCAATACGTACTAATCGCGTTAACGCATTGCGGCCCGCATATTCATGCAGCCAAACAGCGGCAATCACACCCAGCGGCATGACGATGATCGACATCAGTAGCACCATCAGCACCGTGCCAAATATCGCCGGGAAGGCACCGCTCTCCCCGCCGCCTGATATTGGCGAGTCACTAACGAATTGCCAGATCTGACTGAAAAAGTGACGAATTTTCTGACCCAATGACATCGCATTGGGGTACCAGGCATCGACTACCTGCGCCAGCGGAATAATGTGATCCTGGCCCTGCACATCGCGCAGCACCAAGGTATCGCGCTGGCTCTCATGCTGTAGATGCGTCAATTGCTGCGCCAGCGTGCTAAAGCTGCGCTGCAACGCCACACTGTTGGCATCAAACTCCGATTGTTCCTGCAGGGTGAAAGTGCCGCGACGCTGCTGCTCATCGGCTTGCTGCTGCAAGCTTTCCAACTGGGCGTTGAGGCGTGCCATTTTCACGCGACGAATATGGCTCGCCTGACGCAACGTCTCGTGTACCTGCACTAGACGTTGATGCAGCAGCCCATCACGGTCGCGGGCGGTCAGCACTTCGTTATCTTCCCGCAGTTCGATGAGCCAGCCGTAAGCGTTGCCTCCGCTGCGACGCTGCAACACGATCGCATCATCTGGGCGACGAGTTTTCGCTGCCCCCTGGCTGTAGAGTACGCGGAAATCCGGTGCCGCAAAGTCACGATTGCCAGTTTTCACCACATAGCGCCACTGCTCACCCTGCGGCTGCTTTTGCAACGTTTCGCCCAGCACCATCACTGCGACCCCTTCCGGCGGCTGGAACAGATATTGATCAACCGGCTGCGGCCAGAAGGCGCGCACGCCCTGCCAGCCCAATAAGCCGATGAGTAATGTGAAGGCCAGCAAGCACACCGCCACCGCACCGGCCGTCAGCCAGCGCCAGCGGTCATTTTGACGCATCGCTTTCATCCCTGGCCCTCATGCTGGCTGTAACGCTGGCGTAGGCGCTGACGAATCAGCTCCGCTACGGTGTTAATCACCAGGGTAAACATCAGTAATAACAGTGCACTCAGAAACAGAATACGGTAATGCGCGCTGCCCGCTGCCGCTTCCGGCATTTCAATCGCGATATTTGCCGAGAGCGCGCGCAACCCGGCAAACAGCCCACCTTCGCTGACGGGCGTGTTACCTGTGGCCATTAGCACGATCATGGTTTCACCCACAGCCCGACCAAAACCAATCATTAATGCCGCAAATATCCCGGCTGAGGCGCCTGGCAGCACGACGCGCGTCAGGGTTTGCCACGGTGTTGCGCCCAAAGCCAGCGAACCTTGCCCAAGCGCACCAGGCACGCTGAACAGCGCATCCTCTGACAGGGTAAAAATCAAGGGGACCAAGGCAAAGCCCATCGCTAATGCCGCCACCAGCAGATTTCGCTGCTCATAATGTGCCAAGTGCTCACCAATGTGGGGCCACAGCTGCGTCGGCAGCCACAATGTCAGCAACGTCACGGCCAGCAATACCGGCAACAGTAGAATCACTTCAAATCCCGGACGGCGCCAGCTAAGCGGCAAATAAGGGCTGAGCACCCCACACAATAACAACGTGACCGCGAGCACAAGAGGTAAGAGCAATACCCCGACCAGCGCGGTGCTGATATGCGGGGCCAGCCATACGCCGGCAATCAGCCCAATCACCACACTTGGCAGTGCGCCCATCATTTCAATGCCCGGTTTAACCCAGCGCCGTAATCCCGGCGACATAAACCATGCGGTATACATGGCGGCTGCCAATGCCAGCGGCGTGGCAAACAGCAGCGCCAGCGCGGCAGCTTTCAAAGTGCCAACCACCATCGGGATTAAGCTGAATTTAGCCTGATAGCTGTCGCCCGCAGCGGTGGATTGCCATACATAATCGGGTTGCGGATAGTTCTCGTACCAGATTTTCTGCCACAAGTTGCGCCAGGTAAAATCTGGCCAAGGATTATCCAGCGCAAACTGCTGCCACTGCCCTTCACGTTCAACAATCAGTGCATCACCGCGCGGTGAAAATGCCAGTGCCTGGATACCCGGCGCCAGTTGGCGCGTGAGAATCGGTCCCTGCTGTTTACTGGCAAACAGCTTGATCTCTCCAGCGGCATTGAAAGTGGCGAACACGCGGCGCTGCGGTTCAGGCACGATGCTTAGCGCATCCTCGCTACGGGCAAAGGTATGAATCTGTTGCAGGCGTGGTCCTTTATCACCCGCAATTGCAAACCACTGCTGTACGCCCCGCGCATCCTGAATCAGCAGCGTGCGCCCGCCCGTCAGGATATGCAGGCTTTGCGGCCGTTGATTGAGCGTCTGCGTTTCACGCAGTTGCACGCCTTCAGCGGTGATTTGCCACACGCGCAGCAGACGGCCTTCGCTGGCATACAGCAGAGAACCATCAGGCGACAGCAGTAAATGTTCAGCTTGCTGCTGCGGGAGTAAAGTCTGATTAACGGTTTGCTGATTTTCCAGCGTCATCACACTGATGCCCGCCGACGTTTGTGCGGCAATGCGCCATTGATGGTCGTTCAGGGAGGCCAGCGCCATCTGAGTGACTGGCCCCTGCTTCAGGCTCAATGGACGGTCGCCAAAGGGGAAGTACCACTCACCATGATTTCCATGGATCAGCGGTTGCATCAGCAGCAGTCCACCCTGCATATTGAGTAACACGCTGCTGCTGTTACTGCTGTAAACCGCTGCATCCGGTTTGCCGGGCAATGGCAACGCCTGCGCCGCAGGCTGTCCATCGAGCGGAATAAAGCGCGCTTCATCGCGACTGATACGCCAGCCAAGATGGCCGTCCGTGCCCATCGCCAGCACAGGGGCTTTATCCCATAGTTGCAGATTGGTAGTGGCTTGCATGCCGGGCGCGCTGAAAAGCGGCAACACAACCCAAATGAGCCAGAAGAAAAGTAGCAGCATCAGCAGCAAAATTCCCACGCCACAGGCCGTTACCACGCGACGAACAAACTGATCGGTGGCGCGGCGACGACGGTCGCTGAAATTGACAGGAATTCGATTTATGCTCATGCAGGCCAAGTTACAGGTGAAAACACGTCGCTATGTTGCCCGTAGCTGATTGATAAGACAACCTTTGGCGTTGGACAAGCTTGCCATACTCTCGCCATAATGGTGACGGACACTGAGCGGAGGCGCATTTTTGCGATTTTCCCGCCGGACAATCCGTCCAGCAACAGCCTCACGGAGTCAGAATGGGTCAGGAAAAGCTGTATATAGAAAAAGAAATAAGCTGGTTAAGCTTCAATGAACGTGTATTACAGGAAGCAGCGGACAAAACGAACCCGCTAATTGAGCGCATGCGCTTCCTGGGAATTTATTCCAACAATCTCGAAGAGTTCTACAAAGTGCGCTTCGCCGATTTGAAACGTCGCATTCTGATTGGTGAGGAACAAGGCACGCCGACGACACTTCGTCATATTCTAAAAAAAATTCAGCTACGGGTACAGAAATCGGATCAGGAATTCGATGCGCTGTATAACGACCTGCTGCTGGAGATGGCGCGTAATCAGATCTTCCTGATTAACGAACGCCAACTGTCGCCGAATCAGCAAGAGTGGCTGCGCTATTACTTCAAACATCAATTACGCCAGCACGTCACGCCGATTCTGATTAACCACGACACCGATCTTATTGAATTCCTTAAAGATGACTACACCTATCTGGCGGTAGAAATTATTCGCGGAGATGATATTCGCTATGCACTGCTGGAGATCCCTTCAGACAAAGTGCCGCGCTTTATCAATCTGCCAGCTGAATCGCCACGTCGTCGCAAACCAATGATCTTGCTCGATAACATTCTGCGCTACTGCCTTGATGAAATTTTCAAAGGCTTCTTTGATTACGATGCGCTGAATGCCTATTCGATGAAGATGACGCGTGATGCCGAGTACGACCTTGTGACAGAGATGGAATCGAGCCTGCTTGAGTTGATGTCATCCAGCCTCAAGCAGCGCCTTAACGCAGAACCGGTGCGCTTTGTGTATCAGCGCGATATGCCGGATGCGATGGTAGAGATGCTGCGCCATAAGCTGTCGATTTCCAACTATGACTCCATCGTGCCGGGCGGCCGCTACCATAACTTCAAAGACTTTATCGGCTTCCCGAACGTTGGTAAGGCCAACCTGGAAAACCGCCCGCTGCCGCAAATTCGCCACATCGGTTTTGATGGTTTCCGCAACGGCTTCGACGCGATTCGTAATCGCGATGTGCTGCTCTACTACCCGTACCACACCTTTGAGCACGTACTGGAACTGCTGCGTCAGGCGTCCTTCGACCCGAGCGTGCTGGCAATTAAGATCAACATTTATCGCGTTGCCAAAAACTCGCGCATCATGGATGCAATGATCCATGCGGCCTACAACGGCAAGAAAGTCACCGTGGTGGTTGAACTGCAGGCGCGCTTCGACGAAGAAGCCAACATTCGCTGGGCTAAGCGCCTGACCGAAGCGGGCGTGCACGTCATTTTCTCTGCACCGGGTCTGAAAATTCACGCCAAGCTGTTCCTGATTTCACGCCTTGAGGGCGAAGAAATTGTGCGTTATGCCCATATCGGCACCGGTAACTTCAATGAAAAAACCGCGCGCATTTATACTGACTATTCGTTGCTGACCGCCGATGCACGCATCACCAACGAAGTGCGCCGCGTGTTTAACTTTATTGAAAACCCGTATCGCCCGGTGTCGTTCGAGCATCTGCTGGTGTCACCTCAAAACTCGCGCGATATGCTGTACAAGTTAATTGATGCCGAAATCGCCAATGCGCAGCAGAAGAAACCGGCTGGCATCACGTTGAAAATCAATAACCTGGTCGATAATGGTTTGGTTGATCGGCTCTATGCCGCTTCATCCGCAGGGGTGAAGATTAACCTGCTGGTGCGTGGCATGTGTTCTCTGATCCCTGATTTACCGGGCATCAGTGAAAATATTCGCATTACGAGCATCGTTGACCGTTATCTTGAGCACGACCGCGTCTATATTTTTGAGAGCGGCGGCGAGAAGAAAGTGTACCTCTCTTCCGCAGACTGGATGACGCGCAACATTGACCACCGTATTGAAGTGGCGGTTGCGATCCTCGATCCGCGTGTGAAGCAGCGCATATTGGATATCATCACCATTCTGTTGAGTGATACGGTGAAAGCCCGCATCGTGGACAAAGAACTGAGTAACCGTTATGTTTCGCGCGGCAATCGCAAGAAGGTGCGGTCGCAGCTGGCCATTTACGATTACATCAAGAAACTGGAACAACCCGAATAACGCCTATGCCAATTTCCCATAAAAGTACGCCTAAGCCGCAAGAGTTTGCGGCCATCGACCTCGGATCTAACAGCTTTCACATGGTCATAGCCCGTGTGGTGGATGGCGCGATGCAAGTGTTGGGGCGTCTGAAACAGCGCGTACATCTGGCCGATGGATTGGATGCGCAAAATCGCCTGAGTGACGAGGCAATGGAGCGCGGCTTAAGCTGCCTCGCTCTGTTTGCTGAACGTCTGCAGGGATTCAGCGCGGCGAACGTCACCATTGTGGGCACGCACACCTTGCGTATCGCCACCAATGCGGAAGAGTTTTTGCAGCGTGCAGCCGAAGTGATTCCTTATCCGATTGAGGTCATTTCCGGTAATGAAGAAGCTCGTCTGATTTTCATGGGCGTGGAGCATACGCAGCCGGAGAAAGGCCGTAAGCTGGTGATCGACATTGGCGGCGGTTCGACGGAACTGGTGATTGGTGAAGATTTTGAACCGCAACTGGTGGAAAGCCGCCGCATGGGTTGCGTCAGTTTCGCCAATCTCTATTTCCCGAAAGGGGAGATCTCACCAGAGCACTTCCGTCGTGCACGTTTGTCTGCGGCGCAGAAGCTGGAAACCATGGCCTGGCAGTATCGTCTGCATGGTTGGCAGTATGCCTTGGGCGCTTCGGGTTCGATCAAAGCCGCCTGCGAAGTGCTGCTGGCGATGGGTGAGAAAGAGAAACTCATCACCCCAGACACGCTGGAAATGCTAGTGACTGAGGTGTTGAAGCACAAATCCTTCAACGCCCTGAGTTTGCCTGGCTTGTCAGAAGAGCGTAAAGCAGTGTTTGTGCCGGGTCTGGCGATTCTATGCGGTGTGTTTGATGCACTGGCGATCCGCGAATTGCGTCTGTCGGACGGCGCGCTGCGCGAGGGTGTGCTGTACGAGATGGAGGGACGTTTCCGCCATCAGGATATTCGTAGCCGTACCGCCCAGAGCCTGGCAAACCATTATGCTATTGATAGTGACCAGTCACGTCGTGTGCTGGAAACCACTGAAAAGCTGTATTTGCAGTGGCTGGATCAAAACCCGAAACAGGCTAATCCGCAGCTTTCCGCCCTGCTGAAATGGGCCGCGTTGTTGCATGAAGTGGGTCTGACCATCAATCACAGCGGTATGCAGCGCCATTCAGCTTACATACTGCAGAACTCGAACATGCCGGGCTTTAACCAGGATCAACAGATGCTGCTGGCAACGCTGGTACGCTACCATCGTAAAGCGGTGAAGCAGGATGAAATGCCACGTTTCACCTTGTTCAAAAAGAAACAGTTTTTGCCGATGATGTTCCTGCTGCGTTTGGCTACGCTGCTGAATAATCAGCGCCAGGCGACCACCAAACCGGATTCACTGAAGCTGACCACCGATGATGGCAACTGGACGCTGAAGTTTCCTACCGGCTATCTGAGCCAGAACACGCTGGTGCAGCTGGATCTGGAACGTGAACAGGCCTACTGGAATGATGTCACCGGCTGGAAACTGACGCTGGAAGAGGAGTAACGCGGG
>OBJT01000211.1_pt1 | contig 15483 bp, 16 predicted proteins | sample 1519861 | NCBI WGS metagenome assembly OBJT01 (sample SAMN02401118, study PRJEB22541) | soil metagenome, isolate JX
AAATAATCTTGAATTTGACCATGCCGATATTTTTGATGATCTGGCTGCGATTCAAAAACAGTTCCACCATTTAGTACGTACCATTCCAAGTGAAGGTCGTATTATTGCTCCAATTACTGAAACCAATATTGATGAAGTCTTGGCACAAGGCTGTTGGACGCCTGTGGTTCGCACCAGTCTTGAACCAAATGAACAAGCTGCTTTATCTGCTGAACTGATCAGTGCCGATGGTAGTCATTTTAAAGTCCTTGAAAATGGCAAAGTGATCGGGGAAGTGAAATGGAGCATGACTGGACAACATAGCGTTGCCAATGCTCTGGCAACCATTGCTGCTGCACAACATGTCGGTGTCAGCATTGAACAAGCCTGTGAAGCATTATCTAACTTCGGTGGTGTGAAACGCCGTATGGAGCTTTTAGGTACAGTACGTGGCATCGAAGTCTATGATGACTTCGCCCATCATCCAACGGCGATTGAAACGACTTTGGACGGTGCACGTAAACGTTTAGGCGAACGTAAATTATGGGCAATCATTGAACCACGCTCAAATACCATGCGTATGGGCAGCCATAAAGATGGTTTGGCACATTCAGCACGTTTAGCGGATGAAGTAATTTGGTATCAACCAGAAGGTTTGGATTGGGATTTACAACCTGTAATTGCGGCATCATCAAACAAGGCAGAAGTCAGCCGTTCATTGGATGAGATCATTGCCCGTGTGGTGAGTGAGGCAGGTGAGGGCGATGCTGTGGTGATCATGTCCAATGGTGGTTTTGGTGGTTTACACCAAAAGTTAATTACGGCTTTGTCGTAATTAAAGTCAACACTGTCTCTAACAAATTGAAAAAAATATTGTCTTAACGGTGTCTTGCAAGTTCTTATCTAATTTCTGGATCAGCCTGCGGCTCGCCCTACTTTTCTTTCGGGAAAAGTAGGCAAAACCTGAGGGACGAATAGCAAAGATTAATAATCTTTGCCGTACCGTAAGGTGAAAGCTATGCTTGAGCAACAAACTACGCACTTTGTTTGTCTTGCGCTAACACAAAGCTTTAAACCCTTTAGTTAGCTCAGGTTGTGGATGACGTTTACGCGTATCGTATTTCTTGTCGAACTCAGATTAAATTAATTTCTTGCTGATATTTACTATCGTGAAAGGCGGCATGGATGCCGCCCGTTGGACTGTGGTATAGGGATATACCATCAGTCCAACAAAGGATTTTTGTTACCTTGCGGAGTAAACTCCTCACCCATGAAAAGTAAGGAAACGCCTATATCCAAACAGGTCAATGATTCAGCCTATATGAGGCTGTCAAACTTTTCAAATAGAGATATCTCCGATCTATTTTGAATAGCAATTAACTCAGTTTATTTACCAATTTTAACGGCAAAATCTTCATTGCAATACCCATTGGCAACCACGGCCACTGCGGTACATATGCCTTCACAGGCTCTTTCTCAATCGCTTTCACCAACGCTTGACAACCCGTTTTCTCATCCACTTCAAATGGCAACTTCTTCGCACCCTCATTCAATTCAGTGCGAATATAACCAGGGAAAATCGTCGAGACCTTAATTGGCGTATCCAACAACTCCGCTCGAATCCCCTCAGCCAAATGCGCCACTGCTGCTTTACTCGCTGCATAAGTTGATAAATGCTTCGGCAAGCCTCGCATCGCACTCATCGAAGAAATCACCACCAAATGCCCTTTATTTTGCGCCCTAAAAATTTCTACTGCTGCTTCACATTGCGCTAATGCTGAAATGAAATTGGTTTCTGCCGTGGCACGGTTCACCTCAAAATGTCCTTTTCCAATACGGCGACCTTCGCCCACACCTGCATTGACAATAATTCGATCAATACTGCCAAACTCTTGCTGAAAAGCTTTAAAAACCGTAAAGACATCATCGTAATGAGTCACATCAAGGGTTTTGATTTTGACCTGAATTGCAAACTGGCTTTGCAATTCTTGCTGTAAGGCTTCCAAACGCTCTAAACGACGTGCACACAGTGCTAGATTGTAGCCTTTAGCCGCAAATTCGCGTGCCATCCCAGCTCCTAAACCTGAACTTGCACCTGTAATTAAAATCGTCTTTGTCATTTCCTTCACCTATTCTTATTTAAATCCATGTTAAAAGTTCTGCGTCGTGTGCTTTTAAATAATGATGCTCATTAAAACTCAGTAATTGCAAACGCTCATCAGCCCAACGTAGCGTGGTGATACTGGCATTGGCAATTGACCAATTCAGCGCAAAAATCTGTTTAGCATTCAAACCTAATACCTTGCCGACTGCTACAGAAATCACGCCACCCGAACTAAACACCACCGCCTGACGTTGTTGTGTGACGTCAATGTACTGACATAACATCTGTAGGGCACCTTCGACCCGTGATTGAAAACCTAACCATGTTTCATGATATTCGTGGTCATACTGCTCTCCAATCCAACGATCTATCGCACCATCAAAGATGTTGGCAAGATAGGCACGTGGATTCGCCACTTGAGCAATATCCTGTTTGAGTAATTCAGGATGATTAAAGCGCGCATCGTATTTGGCAAACACTTGTTGATGGTCAAATTCATTCCATGCCGACTCGGTTTGAATCGATACATCTGCAAAACCTTGCGCTAAAGCGAGCTGTGCCGTTTGCTGATGGCGTTGCATTGAACCTGCAAGTACTAAAGGCTGATTTTTTAAGGTATGTTTAAAAAAATTACCCACTACTTGTGCCTGTTGTTCGCCTTTTGCAGAGAGCAGGTCATAGCTATCAGCACCAAATGAAGCCTGCCCATGTCGCACCAAATAAATTGTGCTCATCCTTTTAAAATATCCTTTAGCTTTGCGCCATATTCAGGAATTAATTGCTGAGCTTCGGCATTATTTTCTGCAATTAATTTGAGTGCCCGAATATGTAAGGCATGAATCATGATCCAAAAATCCTTAAAGGCTGGGTTATCCGTTTGTTGATGGTAATAGCGATAATAGATCTGCTGGGCAATCACGGCTAAACGGAACAAACCGAACACTTCATAAAATGTCCAATTATTAGGTTTCAAATCCGTTTTTTCTAAATAGTAGTCCACGACTTGTTGACGTGTCAGCATGCCTTTCAGATTGGTCGGTTGACGGCGACTAGATTTCAACAAGGCATCGTCATCCTCTTGAATCCAATAGGCGAGGGCACTGCCTAAATCCATAAGCGGATCACCCAATGTCGCCATTTCCCAGTCAAGTACGCCAATCACTTGAGTTGGCTGTTGTGGATCTAAAATCACATTATCAAAACGCCAATCATTGTGAATTACGCAGGTCTTCGTATCCGTTGGAATATGTTGCTTTAGCCATTCCCGCACAAAGGCAAAATCCGGTACATTGGGTGTAAGGACTTTGCTATAACGTGCATCCCAACCTTCCACTTGACGACGACAATAGCCTTCGCCTTTGCCCAGTTTTTCAAGTTCTGTGCCTTGATAAGGAACTTGATGCAGTTCGATTAACTTATCCAAAACATTTATGCAAAGTTGTTGAACTTGTTGCTCATCGAGTTGTAATTCTTTAGGTAAATTAGCTCGTGGAATGATGCCCTCAATCCGCTGCATCACATAGAAATCACAACCAATCACACTGTCATCCTGACACAATGCAACCATTTCAGGTAGGACAGGGTAGAACGGTGCAAGATGCTTCTGCACATTGTATTCACGCGCCATATCATGTGCTGACTTAGCTTTAGTTCCCTTTGGCGGACGACGTAAGATCAGATCAGCATTGTCATACTGCAAACGGTAAGTCCAATTCGATGCACCTCCTGAATATTGAGTGACTCGTGCTTGACCTCGCAGTTCTACACCTTGATCTTTTAACCATGTTTCAATAGCAGAAATATCCAGTTCTTCGCCAGAACGAACCTGACCACCCACATCAATCATTGTCATTTTCTTATATCCTTATCCACGACTATAGCCACGTTTTTTCAATTCTAATTTAGCAATCATGCCCTTATGCACTTCATCAGGTCCATCGGCTAAACGTAAACTTCGTGCCTGATTAAAAAATGCAGTCAATGGCGTATCACGAGATACTCCTTCACCACCATGAATTTGAATCGCCATATCGACTACGTTCTGCAGTACGGTTGGTGCGACGACCTTGATTGCAGAAATTTCAGTGAGGGCTGCCATATTGCCTAAGGTATCCATCTTATAAGCGGCATATAGCGTTAATAAACGGGCTTGGTCGATTTGCACACGCGCTTCTGCAACCCGCTCTAAGTTCCCGCCCAATTTAAGAATTTCTTTGCCAAAGGCTTTGCGGGACATGCCACGATCAATCATCAACTCTAGGGCTTTTTCCGCTGCGCCAATACAACGCATACAATGGTGAATCCGCCCAGGCCCTAAACGTCCTTGGGCAATTTCAAAACCTTGCCCTGCGCCACCAATAAAATTACTAACAGGTACACGTACATTGTCAAAACTGACCTGTCCATGCCCATGCGGCGCATCGTAATCGCCAAAGACAGGCAACATACGTTCAATAGTCACACCTTGGGTATCAATCGGCACCAGAACCATCGAATGCTGATGGTGACGGTCTTTGCTTGAATCAGGGGTGTAGGCCATAAAAATGATCACTTTAGCATTCGGATCACCCAAACCTGATGACCACCATTTACGACCATTCAGAACAATTTCATCGCCCTCAATCACCGCCGTAGCTTGCATATTAGTGGCATCACTCGACGCAACCGCAGGTTCAGTCATGCAGAATACAGAGCGAATCTCACCATTCAGTAGTGGTTGCAGCCATTGTTGCTTTTGTTGCTCACTACCATAGCGCCATAACACCTCCATATTGCCACTATCAGGCGCATTACAGTTAAATACCGTTGGTGCAAGGAGGCTACGTCCTGTCAACTCAGCAATATGCGCATATTCTTGAACCGATAAACCTGCACCGAGTTCCGCATCTGGCAAGAACATATTCCATAAGCCTGCTGCTTTGGCCTTGCTTTTTAATTGTTCGAGTTGGGCTGGCCATTGCCATTTGGTCCAGTCGCCATCGACATTGAGATGATGGACCTCATCCCAAAAGGCTTTTTCAATCGGTTCTATTTCTTGTTGAATAAAGGTTTGCGTTCGTGCAATAAAATCCTGTGCGCGTTCAGATAATGCAAACATCATCATTTCCCTCAAGGTAAATATTTATCGAAATTGGATTCGCTGCTTTACATCACCTTAAGCGAAAACTTATTATGAATGAAATGATTTTATTTTATTTAAAACTATGAACCAGATTCATAATAAAAATCCGCTCGAAGTCGGGCAATTCCACCGCATAGATATTAATTTATACCCACTTTTTATCGCGATCTTTGAACAAAAAAGCATTTCTAAAGCGGCTCAATTACTCTGTATTAGCCAATCTGCCGTTAGTCATGCCTTACAACGTTTACGTACACAGTTGAATGACGAATTATTTGTACGAAGTGGACAAAAGATGCTTCCAACGCCTTATGCAGAGCAAATTTATCATCCAATCCAAGAGGCGTTATTGACGATTCAACAGATTGCTGTGCCACAGCAAGAGTTTGTTCCGAGCATGTTGCAAAGTATTAAGATTGCGATTCACGATGAAATTGAGCCGATTATTTTTCCTCGACTGGTACATCACTTTGCACAGTTAAATCTCGATATTCAATTTCTTAGCTTCAAACTCGATCGTAAAAATATGCTGGCGGACTTATCTGTCCAGCAGATCGATTTTGTGATTGATCTAGTACAACCTCATCAAGCACATCTACAGTTTGAACAACTCATCCAAGATCATTTTGTGGTGTGCACCCAACAAAGTAAAATGGATCTAGCAACCTACTTATCCTCTCCACATATTGGGGTATCTTCTCGTCGCACTGGGGTTTTATTGGAAGATATTTATTTGAATCGCCAACAATTATCTCGACAAGTTTTTCTGCGTTGCCAGCATTACGCAACCGCACTACAAGTCTTGGCACAATACCCCAATGCGATATTAACCATTCCACAAAGTATTCTGAATCATCTGCATTATGCGGAAACATTACAGATTCATACCTTACCTATCGAATTACCAAAAATCACGATGGGGATGTATTGGCATGACCACGTCAAACAAAACCCTCGCCATCAATTTTTACGGCATGAAATTCTAAACATTTTTAATGCGAAACCATGAAGCATCCATTTGCAGATTTACTCAAATTATGTAATGCTACACGCAGATTTGGATGGCATCATCCATACCATATTTGTTGACAAGGGGAGTAGCCTCCTCCAAACCTGAGTGTTGCAATTAAAACTCAGGTGTCAGAGCTCCGTCATTACACTTTGCAAAAAGTCGGACTCTGAGCATCATCTCTCATGGTGATGTAGGCAAGACCTTGATCATGTTGAAACAGATGTTTTTTTAATTCATCTGGCAACTGGTCAAGGTTTTTTTATGTCCATTTGCCAGATAGGGAGTAGTGATGGACACTATCGGTAATATATGGCTATATGCCATCTTCTTTGGCATCGTCATCGTGATGCTACTGATCGATTTTTTGGGCTTTAAACAAAAGCAAAATCAGGATGTTCCAATTAAGCAAGCGGCTTATTGGAGTATTGCTTGGGTTTCAGTTGCGGTAATGTTTGGTGGTGGATTGTGGCTGTATCTCCAACAAACGGTTGGGGTGAACATTGCCAATCAAAAAACCATGGAATACTTCGCAGGCTATTTACTTGAGAAGTCCTTAGCAATCGATAATGTCTTCGTTTGGCTCATGATCTTTGCTGCTTTCACGATTCCACCTGCCTTACAACGCAAAATCTTGCTCTATGGAGTTCTCGGCGCAATTGTACTTAGAACCATCTTTATCTTTATTGGCGCTTGGTTCGTTCAAGAGTTTTCATGGATTCTTTATATCTTTGGTGCTTTCCTCGTTTACACCGGCTTTAAATTTCTTAAAGGGCAGGAGGAAGAAAGCAATATCGAAGACAATGCTTTACTCAAATGGTTACGTAAACACCTACGCATCACACCTCAACTAGAAGGCAATAAATTCTTCGTCCGCCGAAATGGACTTTTGTGGGCGACGCCGTTATTTTTAGTATTAGTACTGGTCGAGGCTTCTGATGTCATTTTTGCTGTGGACTCGATTCCTGCAATTTTTGCTGTAACGACTGACCCATTCATCGTTTTAACTGCAAACTTAATGGCTATTTTAGGCTTGCGTGCAATGTTCTTCTTACTCGCTGGCGCAGCTACCAAAATGCATTATTTACCTTATGGCTTAGGTATTATTTTATTGTTTATCGGTACGAAAATGTTGTTGTTGGATGTGTTCCACATGCCGATCTGGATTTCCCTCAGCTTTATCATCTTGGTATTGAGTATTACGGCGTATCTATCGTTACGTCACAATAAACATCAAGCAGAATAATCAAAAAGCATATCAAATGGGTCTTCAATGAAGGCCCTTTTTTCTATTCAGGTATTGTGTAATTTGTTATTGGATCAACCCATTGTAATTTAGGCCATTGCTGCAACCATTTTTTAGAATTTACACGCTGCTTAAAAGTTTCATAACTTACTAATGCAGATTTTAGTGGCTTAATTTAGGCGAATATTCCAGTAACCTGGACAAAATCAGGTACAATCAACCGAAAAAAGTAAAACTGTAGGTTGTTATGACGTTGGCTACTTCGATCACGGTTATTCGTGGTCGCTTCTTAGATATTCAAGAAACTGTTTCCCAAGCGACTGAAATCGCAGACCAAGTGCGTTATATCGAAGATGGTATTCTGATTACTGAACAGGGCAAAATTCGCTGGTTTGGCACGTGGAACGACGCTCAAGCCCATCTTCCTGCAAACGTTGAAATCCAGCATTATCCAGATCAATTGATCATTCCTGGCATGATTGACACCCACATCCACTTCCCACAAACAGAAATGGTCGGTGCCTACGGTGAACAATTACTCAGTTGGCTCAATACCTATACGTTCCCAACTGAAATCCAGTTCAAAGATAAAGCATATGCCCAGGAAATTGCAGCCTTCTTTGTGCAGGAATTGCTTAAAAATGGCACCACTACGGCGCTGGTGTTTTGTACTGTTCATCCTGAGTCTGTGAATGCTTTATTTGAAGCCGCAGAACAATACCAAATGCGTTTAATCGCAGGTAAAGTCATGATGGATCGTCATGCACCTGAAGCACTGTGCGACACTGCAGAGAGCGCCTACGATGATTCTAAGGCCCTGATCGAAAAGTGGCATGGCCAAGGTCGCGCTTTATACGCCATTACACCTCGATTTGCACCAACCTCTACACCAGAACAGCTAGAAAAAGCAGGGCAACTCAAAGCAGAATATCCTGATGTCTATGTACATACTCATTTAAGTGAAAATAAAGATGAAATCGCATGGGTTAAAGATTTATTCCCAGCACAAAAGGGCTATCTCGATGTCTATCATCATTATGGTTTAACGGGTCAGCGTTCGGTATTCGCGCATTGCGTACATTTAGAAGATGCAGAATGGAAATGCATGCATGAAACTGACTCTGCAATTGCCTTTTGCCCAACGTCTAACCTGTTCTTAGGTAGCGGCTTATTTCCATTAAAGAAAACATGGGAACAAAAAGTCAAAGTTGGTTTGGGTACAGATATTGGGGCAGGGACTTCATTTAGCTTATTACAAACCGTCAATGAAGCCTATAAAGTGCAGCAGTTACAAGGTGATAAACTCTCTGCTTTTGAGTCGCTGTATCATGCAACCTTAGGTGGTGCAAAAGCACTTGATCTCGATGATAAGCTCGGCAATTTCAATATCGGTAAAGAAGCGGATTTTGTCGTGCTAAATCTGCAAGCAACGGCTTTACAACAACTACGTCAATCACGTTCTAAATCAATTGATGACAGCTTATTTGCGCTGTTTACTATGGGCGATGACCGTAATATCGAGGCAACCTATATCTATGGACAAAAAGCCTATAGCACCAACTAAATTATTCAATAAGCGTAGGATTGGATTGATCATCTTTGCCATGAGCTGCGCAGTTTTGTTGAAGCGAGACAGTGCTTCACGGCAAAATGATACATATTCCTCATCATCAAAAGATGCATGAAAACTCATTTTGTTTTAAAATTCTCACATTAACTCAAGATTTCGAGGTGTTGCAGGTCAACACCTTTTTTATTTTCCCATTTTTAAAGTTTTAGGAATCTATCGATGACTGTTGCGATGCGCGTAATGATTTCCAGTGAAGAGATCCAAGCCAAAGTGAAAGAGCTAGGTGAAAAAATCAATGCACACTATGCTCAAAGTGATAAAGAACTGGTATTGATTGGTTTATTGCGTGGTTCAGTCATCTTTATGGCAGATTTATGCCGTGCGATTGAAAAACCGCATGAACTCGATTTTATGACCGTTTCAAGCTATGGTGGTGGTACCACTTCTAGTCGCGACGTCAAAATTCTGAAGGACTTGGATGGTGAAATTCACGGTAAAGATGTATTGGTGGTCGAAGACATTATTGACTCAGGCAATACACTCAACAAAGTCATTCAAATGTTGCAAACGCGCAAGCCCAATTCAATTGAATTGTGTACGTTGGTGAGCAAACCATCACGCCGTGAAATTGATTTAGAAGTCAAATTCTTAGGTTTCGAAGTCGAAGATCGATTTATCGTGGGCTATGGTCTCGATTTTGATCAAAAATATCGTCATCTTCCATTTATCGGTGAAATTGGTCTTTGATCAATAAAACATCTGTATTATCGGTGCTTGAACTCCCCATGCAAAAGTAACTCAAGCACCTGTTCAGCGGCGATTTCGTCGCTTTTTTATTTTTAGATCCTAATTAAAAATATCTCAACACTGCACAAAAATACGACATAAATAAGCAATCCGCTACAGACAAAAGCTCTCCTCATCAAGCAGGATAACTACAAATACTATTGTTAAAACAAGGAGAAATAACAATGTGGTCTCTAATTGTAGCAATTGTCGTTGGTTTCTTTGCGGGTTTAATTGCACGAGCGCTCCATCCAGGTGATGACAAAGCTGGCTTTATTGTTACCACTTTACTCGGTATTTCGGGTTCTTTATTGGCAACCTATGGCGGCCGATTACTCGGCTTATATGGTGAAAATTCAGCGGCTGGATTTATTGCATCTGTGGTCGGTGCTGTGATTATTTTATTCATCTACAACCTCGTTACCAAGAAGAGCTAGAGGCATAGAAATCACTCCCAATTCATGATTGTTATGAATTGGGAGGTTTATATTTATAGTCCCAATTCCTTCCAAATCATTTGAATATCTTCAGCACTACGTCCCCCCACCATCTTTAAGCCATTTGAAAAAATCAAAGTCGGTGTGCCATTCACACCTAATTTACGTCCTAAAGCTTGGTTTCGATCAATTGGATTGGCACAGGTTTTTGCTTTAGGTTGAACATTCTTTTGCAGTAAATTTTTCCATGCATAGGATGGATTTGCATCGCACCAAACTTGCTTAGAAACAGCGATAGATTGCGGTTTTAAGGCATAAATAAAGGTATAGATCGTTACATCATTGAGCTTATCCAGTTCTGCTTCTAATTGCTTACAGTACGGACAGTTTGGATCTGAAAAAATAGCGAGCTGACGTTTACCATTACCTTTGACCGTTTTAATTGCATCTTGTAAAGGGAGTTTTTGCCAATCAATTGAATTTTGCTTAAGTACTAAATCTTTTGTGAGATTTTTTTGGTCTTTTAAACGCACCATTGAACCGATAAACATATGCTCGGCATTTTCATCGAGGTAGATGATTTGATTATCTAGATTTGCACTATATAAACCCGTCATTTCGGTGGCTTGAATATTGGTCACTTGGATATCGGGATAGTTTTTATTTAGATTACTTTTTAAGGTTTCCACATTGGCTAAACTCATCATAGAAACACAGCTCAACAATGAGAATATCCCAATTTTTTTTAACATGACTGATACTCGAATCAAAAATCAGCCGCTATTGTAATCCGTCTCACAACGCTATACAGCTCGACTTACTGAGTCGCAACCAAAATCAAACCAATACCCGAGATGTTTCACGTGGAACACTTTTCTAATTGGAATCATTTCCCAATACAGAACGAACCAAAGATTTTTCCGAGCAGATCATCCGCACTAAAATCACCAGTGATTTCACCGAGGGCGTTTTGTGCTAAACGTAAAGACTCTGCAACCAGTTCACCTGCATTAAACACCACAAGCTGCTCACGAGCCTCTGCCAAATAGCGCTGAGTGCGCTTCATTGCGTCTAGATGACGCGTACGGGCAATAAAGGTATCTTCTTCGGGCTGGAAGCCTGCATGCGCTGTAATCGCATCTATGAGCGCCTGGACCCCCATATCCTGTTTTGCTGAAACCCGAATGTGGCGGAAACCTTGATAATCCGTCATTTCTGCTGGTTGACCCGTTAAATCGCATTTATTTCCGATCAACAATAACCGTTTCGGCTCAAGATGATCTGCAAAATATTCATGTGCCAATTGCAACGGTTCATCACCTTGATTTAAGTCATATACCAACAGTAACAAATCCGCTTGCTCAATCTCTTTGATCGCTCGGCGAATACCCTCGCGTTCAACAACATCACCTGTTTCGCGTAAACCAGCCGTATCCGTTAAAGTAATCGGCAGGCCATTCAAACTGATTTTTTCGTGTAAAACATCACGTGTGGTACCCGCAATATCGGTCACAATGGCACGCTCATGTCCAGCCAATGCGTTTAATAAGCTCGATTTCCCCGCATTCGGTTTACCCGCGATCACGACTTGCAAACCTTCACGTAACAATTGACCTTGACGCGCCGATTGTTGTACCGCTTTGACAGAATCTTGTACATCATCCAATAACGCTAGAATTTTACCATCCGCTAAAAAATCAATTTCTTCTTCTGGAAAATCAATCGCGGCTTCCACATGCAAACGCAAGTGAATCAATTTTTCTAAAACAGTATTAATTTTAGTTGAAAAAGCACCTTGTAAAGAACGTACCGCTGAACGTGCTGCTGCCTGTGAGGTTGCATCAATCAAATCTGCAATCGCTTCTGCTTGAACCAAATCCATTTTGCCATTTTCAAAGGCACGCATGGAAAATTCACCCGCCTTTGCAGCTGTCGCACCTAAATCAAGCAAGCGCGCCAACAATGCATTTTGAATGACTGGACCACCATGTCCTTGGATTTCCACTACATCCTCGCCCGTGAACGAGTGGGGATTTGGGAAACATAAGATAATGCCTTCATCCATCACTGAATTATCTACATCATAAAACTGGCGAAAAGCCGCCATTCTTGCAGTAGGTAGTTGTTTTTGTGTAAGTTCTTCGGCAATCATATAAGCCTTCGGTCCAGAGAGACGAATGACTCCCACACCTCCACGACCCAACGGTGTAGCAATCGCAGCAATTGTGGTTTGATGTTGCATATTTTTCACTTCACAACCCTAAAATTCAGCCAAATAAAAATCCGCTTAAGATTACCATCTTAAGCGGATTTATTCAGTAAAAGTTGGAGAATTAAGACGCTGACTCAATCTTGTTGAGACGATCTTTTTCTACACTCTTATTGATAAATGACTGTTGCAGAATCGTAATGGCGTTGTTGACGATCCAGTAAAGGACTAAACCTGCTGGGAAGAACAACATAAATACCGTAAAGATGATTGGCATCAAACGGAAAACCTTTGCCTGCATTGGATCAGTCGGTTGTGGATTGAGCATTTGCTGCACATACATGGTAACCCCCATGAGTAGCGGCAAAATAAACCAAGGATCCATCGCCGATAAATCTTGAATCCATAGCAACCAAGGTGCATGACGTAATTCCACACTTTCCATGAGTACCCAATACAGGGCAAGGAAAATTGGCATTTGCAGTAACAACGGCAAACAACCCGATAATGGATTTACTTGTTCACGCTTATACAATGCCATCATTTCTTGAGAGAAACGCATACGGTCATCGCCAAACTCTTCTTTCATGCGTTGCATTTCAGGTGCAATGACACGCATTTTTGCCATCGAACGATAGCTTTTCGATGAAAGTGGCCACAAAATCAGCTTCACCAAGATCGTCAAAAGAATAATTGACCAACCCCAGTTCCCCACGATGTTATGGAAAAATTGCAAGCCAAGGAACAATAGTTTTGCAATCGGCCATAACCAACCATAATCTACGGTTTGATTTAAACCTACAGCTAAATCTTTCAGCTCAGACTGGATCTTTGGACCTGAATAGAACTTTGCATCAACTTCCATCGACGTACCTGCTGGCACATTAATGGTCGGAGAAGTAAAGCCAATAATATTCATCTTGTCCGCAGAGTGACGTGATTCTAATTTAGCAGTATATGGCTGACCATCCGCTTGCGTCAGTTTTAAATTACCTGGAATCCATGCACTCACGAAATAGTGCTGAACCATCGCAACCCAAGCATTTTTCGCATCAAGATTTAACTTCTCATCAGAGAAGTTTGAAAACTTGAGTTTATTGTAATGTGCATCAGGTGTACCCCATGCGCCACCCAAGAAGGTCCCTAAGGTAAAGATACCTTGGTCAGATTTACCTGGATCATCTGAGTTATCACGTTTTAACTGACCAAACATTTGACCTTGCCAGTTTTGCTGACTGCGGTTAACGACTTGGTGTTTAACGGTAATTGGATATTCACCTTGAGTGAAAGTGAAAGTTTTAATCACTTCAACGCCTTCAGGTGTTTTAAAGACCAATGGAACAGTCAAAACTTGACTGCTTGCACCATCTGTCGTCGCCACTTTTTTGGCATCTTCCATTGTATATGCTGTTTTTTCAACATCATACATTGGACGACCATTTCGGCTGCTATCTGGTCCATTTAATCCAATTAAGCCTGATTGAGCGACGTAAGTACGGTTCGCATCATTTTCCAGCATGACAAATGGTTGATCACCATTTTTGCTTTGATCATGGCTCAATAACTCAATACGAACAATGTCACCACCTTTTGGATTAATCCAAAGATGATAGAGATCGGTTTGTACTGAAATCAGCTGCTGATTCACAGAGGTAGTTTCTGTGGCTTGTTGTGATGCAGTCACATTTGCTTGTGGCAAGTCTGAAGCCGCTGTTGCATTTTGAGCATTTGGCAAATCTGCAGACACATCATGTGCACTGACCACTGCCGCTTGTTGTTGCGGAGCTGGTGCAGCATGACCATAATCTTTTTGCCAAGCCAAAATAAGCAAATATGCGGTAACAAACATGGCTCCAAGAATTGCAAATCTGGCCCATTGTTGCATAACTAATATCCCAAATGATTAGAGAAATTTTGCTTACATAAACGATCACGAAAGGGTACAGCAACGTGATGCATTTGAGAATCTATTTGATGAAACGAAATAAAACGAACTGCTTTAGGCGGCACTGGGTCATAACCCGACCCTCCCCAAGGATGACAACGACAAACACGTTTAGTTGACAGCCAGACTCCTTTAACTGCCCCATGCGTTTGTAAAGCTTCTATAGCATATTGAGAACAAGTTGGAATATAGCGGCAACGTGGCCCCAATAATGGACTTATTGCGATTTGGTAGCATCTTATCAACCAATGCAGGATACGTACCATTGGAGATCTCTAATTTTGGAGGGCGGTGGTAGCGACTTTAGAATGCTTTTTTGCTAAACGTTGTAATTTTTGCCAAGCAAAATCTAATTGTTGATGTAATTCTTGATTTGAAATTGTGTCTATACCTACTTTAGGCATTACCACAATATCGATATCAGCATTAAATTGTGCTTGATGTAAACGAAAGCTCTCACGAGCAAGACGTTTTACCCGATTTCGTTCATGTGCACGACGCACCTTTTTTTTAGCAACGACAATACCCAAACGGCTATTTGGCTGTTCGGTTAATTTTGCTAAAAAAAGGAAATGGGGCTGATGCACTTTAAAAAGCGCACCATCAAATACACTTTTGTAATCTGCAGCACAACGAATACGAAATTCAGTGCCAAAACTGTAAAGTGTCATCACCCAAATCTGGTCAGCTTAACAGTATTAAACAGTTAAGCTATGACGACCTTTCGCACGACGACGAGCTAAAACCTGACGACCAGCTTTAGTTGCCATACGAGCACGGAAACCATGAACGCGTTTACGCTTTAATTCAGATGGTTGGAAAGTACGTTTCATATCGAAACTCCCAAAATGATCTTTCTATAAAGGTCCGCGATTTTATTGTGCAATGTTTACGCTGTCAATCAAAAATCAAAAACTTTACATTTTATCTTGTACTTTTTCTTTCATATTTTGATCGTGCACTTTCTTCTCTATTCTTGAAAACAAAAAACATACACAAGCTATCTATTTAAATTATATCAACAATAAGATATATTCACAGCCTATCCATAGACTTACCCACAATAAAGCAAATGTT